>LKMJ01000105.1_pt1 | contig 50753 bp, 43 predicted proteins | sample 643391 | NCBI WGS metagenome assembly LKMJ01 (sample SAMN04112250, study PRJNA286221) | soda lake metagenome | biome: soda lake; feature: Kulunda Steppe; material: water; isolation source: sample PL-Br10 brine of Picturesque Lake | place: Russia: Kulunda steppe | collected 2010-07 | reverse complement strand
GTTGGCCGTCTGTGGCTCCGACAGCTGCCGAGCAACCATCCGCACGCGGTCTTCACCCGTGGTCTGGCGTTCCATCAGGCCCTCGGAGTTCGATTCATCTTCGGTCATACAACATCGTTCGGGCTTTGTCTTAATATAGGTTGAGGTCATTAGTTCTATATCGGAACAACTTCTTCACCACCCCCGATCGCAGCTGAGGGTAGCCAGAGCAAACACGGAGCCCGGTCTTGGCGGCTCTACCACGGGGGAAGCGTCTTTCTGAGCCGGTTGGAGCATTCGTGCTTACCCGACAGCGGCGAGGTACTTCAAAGTGGTCGTGATTATTGGGGTAATCATGACCAACAGGCAAATAAGAATTATCGATAGGTTACATGCCTGAGAGCGTCTAAAAGTCCAGATCTTGGTGTTGGGGAAGTCGTATAAACTGTAAATCGCTATATCAAATCCTCGCGCTTGTGAGGGTAGGACTACAGGGGATATAGCGGGTCTGTAATTCATGATTTCAGACGAATTGACGAACGAAACCTGCCTCAGATCACTCTCGAAAGGCGTGTTCTTGTTGAACTGGAAATTAGTTCGGAGCATTTCCGAGACCTCAGATAGTGTAGTCACCCAGACATCGCGCTAACACGGGTAGAGTCCCACCACTACCCGACCCCCATTCATTCTTCAACAGGGCCATTGCTCGTCCTCAACGAACGAGTGTACTTCCCCGGGGGCGTACTGGTGCCACGCCCCCTTGGCCTCTGTACCGAGTTAGTCGTTGAACAGTGCGGTCGCCCGCTCGTAGTCGCCGTATCAGTCAAGTTGCTCAGCGTCGTCGGTGATCGCCCAGTATGTCGCCTTGTGTTCAACCAGGTCACGATCTTTCAGTCGTGAGAGAGTGGTGCCGGCTTCGCCCTCGTCGCCGCTGATCCAAGACGCGACTTCGGGTGTCTTGAACACCCGATCCTCGTTGACGGCAAAATACCCCCGGACCAGATCCGGGACAAAAAGATCCTCGAGCTCGTCTTCGTTTGCGTTCTCGAAGGTATCTCGGTCAATGGACATCGTTGAAAATGCCACCTCATTCAGTGTGGAAACGACGAAAATGCGAATGAAGATTACGTCGACGTCACACAGATGCCCAACCTTTTGGCGTTGATCAGGCTCACTTACCCAATAACCATAGATTAATCTCTTAGACAGGATTCTTAGATATAATTCTAAGATAAGAATCACAGACAACATACTTAGATTAGATAGGTGGACAAGTCACCCACCAATCACACATAGCAACCTTGTCTGACATACTTTGATAATGGAGTAACGCATCTGACTCGGATATGTTACCGTACACGGTGTATTCCGAGGCCGGCGGCGTTGGCAAATCGACGCTCACAGCAAACCTCGCAGTCGCCCACGCCCGAGGTGGTCTTGACGTGCTGGTACTCCCGATGGACCCACAGGACGGCGATCTGAGTCGGCTACTTGGCGTCGATCAAAACCGCGCCGACTCGGATGCCGACAACCTTGTCCGTCACATGGTAAAGAGCCCACGCGGGCCGTTCGACGAAATGATCCGGACTGCAGAGGGCGTCGACATCGTCCCGGAACACAACATGCTCTCGGATCTCTCAACACACCTCAACCGAGAACAGAGCAAGGCCGAGGATCTTGGTGACGCGTTCAACAAGTACGCACAGTTACAGCGCGTCCTCCAAGACGCCGACGTGAACGAGAAGTACGATGTCGTGATCTGTGACCCACCAGCCACTGAATCAGACGCACTCTACAATGCCATCATGGCAACGAGAAATCTAGTGATTCCTGTCGAACCCTCGGCGAAAGGACAGGCGTCTGTGGATGGTCTCCAAGAACTCGCAACGAACTTCGCCGATCAGTTGAACATCGATGTCGGTGTCTTGGCGGCGGTCCCGAACGGCGTCAAAAATACGAGCGACCAGCAGGAAATCCTCGGCGAGATCGCATTCCCGACACCGGAAGTAATCGGGGATCGGACATCACTGATGGAGGGGTGCTGGAAACAACAGTGTTCGGCGTTCCGGTACGTTGAAGAACATCGACCTCGGCGCCGCGATTACGAACTCGATACGCTGGCACAGTTCGATCGTCTCGCACGGTTCCTCGAAGCAGAGGCCGGCGTAGAGGCTCCGTCCCCGCCCGAACCCGGGGCTCTCAAGGAACGGAGGAAAGCATGACTGGATTCAAAAGCGGAGCCAGTGGTGATAATCCGTTCGCCGACGATACGGATGACACTGAGGAAGAGGACGTCGAAGACCATCTTGGAGAGCAAGATGCTGTAACCTCGGTTGAGACAACGAACGAGTCCACAGACACTCCGGTCCACACGGGAGCTACCCAGACAGGGCAATCAACATCGACGACCAGCCTCCCCTGGATATACGAACGAGACAGCATTACCGATGGTCGTACAAAGACCGTTCAGTTGCATCTCCAAGATACCACGCTCGACAAACAGCGGAAGGTTCGCACGGATCTTGAGGACCAGTTGGGCGAGACAGTAAAGAAAGCCGATCTTCGTGAGGCAGCACTATTGGTTGGTTTTCAGCAGCTCGACGACGTCGCAGAGCAACTTAGAGAGTGGGGTTACGACTTCGATTGAGAACACTTGCTTAATTGCAGCCGAGGCAAGCCGAGCCCCTCAAGCACATCCGGACTGCCTCAACGGACTCACCCTCCGATTTACCACAAGCGAGCAAGAGCAAGGCACACGGAATTGACATCCTCCTCCGCGTGAACGCGGAGGAATCCCACGGTAACGCACCGCTGGATTGGGATATTAGGGTTTGCAGTCTACCACTTGTTCCTGCGATTGGAATCCGCTGGACAAGTTATGAAGGTAGACTCCAGGCTGTGCCAACCAGCCGGTACTCCTATTTCCACCCAGACTGGGTGTAGACTCGGAGTTACTTTCGTTGATGTCGAGACGGATGTTCTCTGCCCCATTCACATCAGCGTTGAACGCCGCATCACACGACTCACACACGTACAATCCACGTTCAACTCGCTGACTGTCGTCTTTCCTACCACACACGCAACACGTCTTGCTCGTGTCGCGCTCCGAAACTTCCACGACCTCGATTCCCTCGACTTTTGCCTTGTACGTGAGGATGTTGGTGAAGCGGTCGAACACCGACCCGTGCAGGTCGAGGTTGCCGTGCCGACCCCAGTTTTTCGACTCACCAGCTGCGTCTTCACGCACACCTTCCAAGTTCCCGACGTTGATACGGCCAACACTCCGTAGCTGCGCTCATGAAGGGATCAAGACCTACGACGCCTCGTACTACGAGACGCAGCTGGCCAGAGTTGCTGAGTGCGTGCTTTCACCGCTCGAGTAGGACCGATCCGACATTCGCCGAGACCTCTCCGGTGAGAGGGACGCCGTTTTGAGCTCGTTCGGATCCTCGAAGGAACTGTCGTAGTGGACCCCACCCCTAGTTTCCGTCGTTTCGATCCAACCCCACGTTTCCGACGTAATTTTCGACCCCCCTCGTTTCCGTCGTTTCCTCACACCCCACCCCGTATTTCCGTCGTCCGCACCCACTCAGTAGTAGGGGTTCCTACTCGCGAGTCCAGTCCTGCATCCGGCTGTCCTCGAGGATCGTTTCGCGGACGACCTGTGGGTCCTCTATGAGTCGGTTCTGGAGGTGGATGCCGCCCGCACTCCCCTTGTTGATCTTCTCGATTTCGACAACCCCGAGGAAGGCTTGCTCTTTCAGGATGTCTCGGAACCGGCGGACGGAGAGGATATCCATACCGAGATGATTGCAGATGCGTTCGTACTGGTCGTACACGCGGCTCGTGAGGAATGCATCGTCGTTGCTGTTGACACTCAGTTCCGTGAGCGCCAGTAACGCCGCCTTCGCTTGCGTGGGTGCGCCGTTCACGAGTTCTCTGAACCGGTCCTTTTCGGCGTGTTGCTGTGCCTGGCGGACGTGCTCCTCAGTCACTTGCTCTGCCCCGGACTCGTAGGCGACCTCCCCGGCATGGCGAAGAATATCAATCGCCTTCCGGGCATCGCCGTGTTCCTGCGCGGCGAAGGCAGCCGAGAGCGGAATCACGTCCTCGGAAAGGACGCCGTCCTGGAAGGCGTCCTCGCGGTTGAACATAATCTCCCGGAGCTGGTTGGCGTCGTATGGCTTGAAGAACAGCTCCTTGTGCTGGAAGCTGCTTTTCACGCGCTCGTTCACGTTGTCGACGTACTGGATCTTGTTGCTGATCGCGATGACACCGACGCTACAGTCGATTTTCCCTGCCTCCTCAGCGCGCGAGAGCTTCATCAGCACGCTGTCGTCGTTCATCAGATCGATCTCGTCAAGGATGATGATCACAGAATCGAATTGAGCGTCGAGCGTCTTCCAGAGGAGTTTGTAGTATTTCGACGTACTGAGGCCGGTATGGGGGACGGAGATTCCAGTCGAAGATTCATCGTTCAGCTTCGCGGCAAGTGAGGAGATTGCTTGGGTCTCAGTGTTGTCTTCAGCACAGTCGATATACGCCGTTCCAATCTCGACGCCATCCTGAGCCGCATTTTGAGCTCGTTGGCAGACGTGTTTTGAAACGAGGGATTTACCGGTCCCAGTTTTCCCGTAGATCATCACGTTTTCCGGAGAGTACCCGTGGACAGCACCATTGAGACGTTTCGCGAGCTTCGAGATTTCCTCGTCGCGACCGACGATTCGGTCAGCCTCCGGAACGTGGCCGATTTTCAGGAGATCCTTGTTAGCGAAGATACGATGCCCGGATTCAAAGAGCGGGTCGTCGACAGAACTGGGTGAAGAGTCGGGCGTCATTGAATATTACACGGTGTGAGCGGGAGGAGTATAAACCTAGTGGAGAACGCCACCCCACGTTTCCGACGTTACTTGTCCAATATCATCGGTAATGTGTCGTAATTCGGTGGAATTGGATTGCTGACAATATAGCCACGTTTCCGACGTGAGATAGGAAACCCGTAGACGGAAGAGTCTCCTCGATCTCGAATCCCCGAACCCACACACCCTACGTTTCCGTCGTAATCACTGAACAGGTGGGGAGGGGAATCGAAGAGGACGTTCTCGATGAGATACCAAAGACGAGAGCGGCCTAACCGACCAAAGCTGGCCGTCTATAGTAGCAACTGGAAAGGATTGTTTCATCTGAGAGGACGAAGTACTTTGCCCCCTCTATAATCGAAGTACACTTAATGGGTATTTCTCAGCTATGCTACTTTAATCTATGTATTCCAGAAGTTGATTCACCTCTAGATAATTCTAGACCAACATAATTAGTATTGCATATAACTAATCGTAGCCTCTCCCTACGCTACCGTGGAGAAACGACGGAAACGCGGGGGGTGTGGTCCCTTCGAGATCAGCGTCACCCCCTCCACGCACATCTAGTTACGACGGAAACGTAGGGTGGGTGTCCCCCTTATCGATTCTTACTTTACTCGTCCGGGTTGACTGGGCCCTTGTACTGAGAACGAATCTTCTCTCCTTCCCGCCACTGCCAGTAGTAGTAGCGATTGTCGTTTATATCCTTGATCGTGATCGTTGCTTTGGCCGGGACGTCATCCGGAAGATCGTCTGGTCGTTCTTCGACCTCTTCTTGATCAGCCGACTCCTCGAGACGGGCCTCTCGTTTCTTGTGCTCGGCGAGCGCTTCAGCGTACGTCGCAACGTCTCGGAGCTGCTCCGGGTCCGACTCGTTGAGCGTGTTGACAATCTCCGTCGGGAGGTTTGCCGGTGGGGATGGTGGTTCGCAGGACATCGACTCTCCGTGTTAACCAACATGATTCCTCTATGCTTAGTTCTGTTGGTTAATTTTTAGTCAATCTCTATATAAACGATAAACTCCGATATCTCAGGGCGAACGGGGAGATTACTGTCAATCCGAGTGGTCCGCTTAAGACGTATTAGCGATTCGAATAGAATAACCACTGGCTCTGGCTAGTTTACGGTTCTCATAACTTTTCAATACAGTATATTAATTCAACATATGTGCACAGGGTGGAGCTAAGACCATTTTCATATCTTTCCACAGTAAGCTGATGCCACGCGGACTGACGGAGTTTAGCTTGATTGTAGCCAATACTATCCCCATCCGAATAAATGGGTAAACAGCCGTATAAGCCGTTCTTTTCACCGTAACAAAAAATCACACTGTCATTCCTCTCTTTGTGTTGATAATCCAGTATCGTGATGATTGATCCCTTTGCGATATTCCGTCAATGTGCAGCTGTACTGTGAATCAGCCATAAAAAATATTTGATCCTATATAATTTCACATATTATAAATATATATGATATATTTATACAGAAGTCAATACTGTGAATGAGCGATTCAGATTCTTTGTCTTTGGATGGAATCACCGCAATAGCACACGACCGGTCCATTCGTATACGGCGTCAACGAGACGGTTTGCCTATGTCGTGGCATTTATATTCAGAATGTGTGGACTCTTCTATATGAATTGGGAGCAGCAGTTCATACGTCCACCGTCAACGGAAGATATCTTAAGATATGGGTCAAAACATGGGATACGATTAACTGACGATGAAGCCTCCGAGTACGCCGACCTCATCGAATCAAAAATGGGGGTATTGGGACAGCTTGAAACACTCCCATCATCATCTCCAACAAGCAAGATTCATCATACAAAACGGCAGACGGGATACCGCCCCAGTCCCTCGGAAGATCCACTCAACGCGTTCGTGCGTCGATGTGTGGTCGATGGAGCGGAAACAGGCCCACTATCAGGAACGACTGTCGGAGTAAAAGACAATATCGCTGTTGCGGGTATCGAACTGACAGCTGGATCGAAAGCCTTCGAGGGATTCGTTCCGTCGTTCGATGCAACTGTCATCACTCGGCTACTGGATGCTGGTGCAGAAGTAGTCGGCAAAACGAATCTTGACGAGCTTGCAGTATCGGGAAGCGGGGAACCTACGGCCACTGGCCCGATATTGAACCCCCATAGCGATCAACACCTCGCTGGTGGCTCGTCTGGTGGGTCTGCAGTTGCTGTCGTTGAGGGCGATGTCGACCTCGCCCTCGGTACCGATCAGGCTGGATCCATTCGCACCCCAGCATCGTGGTGTGGGTGTGTCGGTCACAAACCAACCTACGGACTCGTCCCGTACACGGGGTGTCTTCCTGGTGGACCGACGTACGATCATACGGGACCGATGGCAACGTCCGTCGAAACGTGTGCGAAGGCGTTGGAGGTCCTCGCTGGCCCGGACGGTATCGACCACCGCCAACCGGAGCAAACATCTCAAAAGTACGTCGATAACCTTGGGCAGTCACCCGAGAATTTCAGTATAGGGGTGGTCTCAGAAGGATTCGATCTCGAACATAGTGAGCAAGTGGTCGACGAGTCGGTCCGCGATGCTCTTTCTGAGTTCGAGAGTATCGGAGCTGACGTCACAAATATATCGGTGCCGTGGCACGAAGATGGAGTATTGGTGTGGCTTGGTGTCGCTTGGGGGGAGAGTGCAGCACTGCTGCGGGACAATGGACAGGGCTACTATCAGTCAGGACCGTATTTCACCCAGCTTCTTCGGCAGGTCGACTCAGTCATAGAATCTCGCATCAACGAGTTCGGTCCGACCGTAACGCTGAAAATTCTCATGGGCGAGTATCTCAGGTCCGAACACGGAGGCTATTATCATGCTAAAGCGCAGAATTTGCGCCGAGAGCTCCGCGCGGCTTACGATGAGGCACTTGGCGACGTTGACGTTCTCGCCCTACCGACGACCCCTACAACGGCGTTTGAACTCGAACAGGAACTAACGGATTCGGAACTGGTTCGTCGGGCACAGGGCAAAAAGGGCAGGACGAGAAATACGATGCCGTTCAATATGACGGGGCACCCAGCGATCTCAATACCCTGCGGGGAGTCCGATGATGGTCTTCCCATCGGGATGATGTTTGTCGGTCAGCGGTTTGACGATGCAACAGTCCTTGCCGCTGCTGAGGCGTTCGAACGGCATGTTGGGTCATAGCGATACATCCAAATATTGGAACGGGATGAGTGAACAGGTGTCTACCCGATCAGACTCTTAGCTAGACCAGCATTCTCCGGTCGGGACCTTCCCAAGAATATAAATAATACACAGTCTAACTGGCCGTATGCCCAGTGTCGAAGAGAAATCGCTAAAGACTGTCGAAGATCTCGATGTAATCGTGAGCAGTGACGAACATTTAAGTGAGAAACTCGACGAGTTCTTTCCGTACATTGACGACGAGGAGTACGGTGGTATCAAACAAATCATAGAACAGGCGACGGAACCATGGCGCGAGCTATTCTCTGTTACGCCTCCTCTACCTGCCTTCTCGAACACTGAGATGGCCTCGGATTACAGTGGGGCCGGGAACGTAATGGAAGGCGGTGACGACAAATTAGAAACGAAACTCCTGCGGATGGATAAGTTCGATATCGACTATGGAATTATTAATCCAACGTTGATGCTTGCCCTTCCGACGGCAAATAATACGCAGGCGGCCGCAGCGATGGCTAATGGGTACAATCAGTGGGTGTATGAGGAGTTTGCCAGCCAGAGTGAACGACTGTACATGTCTGTTGTTGTCGCAGGGCAGGATCCTGCTGCTGCAGTCGCAGAAATAGAGCGGTATGCTGACAAAGACGAGGTTGTAGCCGTCCAGGTTGGAGCGACGGGTCATAAGATTCCAGTGAGTCATCCGTACTGGGATGCTATCTACACGGCAGCCGAAGAACATGATCTGCCAGTTAAGTACCACAGTTCGCTACTCGGGGTGGGGCATGGGTTCCCACTGCAGCATAGATGGCACGAACTATTTGCCGAGGATAAGGTAATCAGTCATCCGTTCTCTCACATGTGGAACGTAATGAAGCTAATTTACGAAGGCATTCCCCAGAAATACCCTGATCTGACCTTCGTTATTCAAGAAGCTGGCATTGGATGGATTCCCTACTGGAAGATGCGGCTTGACCGGTTCCATCTCGGCCTCGGCCAGGAGATGCCAATGCTCGATAAACTCCCTAGCAAGGTTATTGATGACCGGTTCTATTTCACTACGCAACCGGTGGGCCACAGCGACCACAACCCAAAACACGTTGCATGGATGACAGAAATGGCAGGGCCCGAGAACTTAATGTTCTCCGCTGACATACCACACACTGACTTCGATACTCCAGATGAGCTATTCAAACCAATTAATCCTCATTTCGACGACGATCGGGTACGAAACATGATGGGTCGGACCGCTATCGAGGTATTTGATCTCGACATCCAGCCATGACGGAATACCGTGTTGCATCGACGGACGAACTGGACGACGGTGACCGAATCCTAATAGAGGTCGATGGCGCTGAGATTGCCGTTTTCTGCGTTGATGACTCGTATCACGCCGTTCTGAATTACTGTGTACACCAGTCCGGACCGCTCTGTGAGGGAGCTCTCTCAGGGCGACTCACCGCCGACCCTCCGGATTTTGACTGGAGTTACGATGACGAACCTCGCGTTGTGACGTGTCCGTGGCACAACTGGAAGTTCGATATACAAACGGGTGAGAATATCCGTGATTCAACGTACAGGGTCCCGACGTTTGAGACATCGATAAAAGACGGTGACGTCTACGTTCACCGGAAATAATGAGTAATAATGGCCCTGACCCTGGGAACGATCGGTCAGAGCGCGACGGTGACGACCCATACGAAGATACTAACATGGACGATTTGCCTCAGTGGTGGAGACGGAACATCGACACGTTCCGAAAACACGGCATGCGACCGTACCGACCACCTGTGTTCAACAATGGCGATTCATTGCCGTCTGTTGTAAATAGTCTTGAACAAGAGCTTGGGAGATCGATAACGGTTTCCAAACACGTCACTGAGGGATCAAACGATTCGTGGAAAATAAGCGTCGACGGTGAGGTCGTGGGATCAGCTATACGAACCCGTGACGACTCCGGACAATCAGTGTACTCGATCGACAGTGATGAGTTCGAATCGATCATCAGACAGGCTATCGAAGAGTGAACGACACTTCATATAACAACCCGAGGGTGGGTGTTTCAGGTACTGAGTTCCATCAGCAGCGTATCAATAGCTTTGGGGCGGTTAGCACCGTAGCATTGGACTGGCTGAGGGGTTCCGGTATGAATTCCCCCACGGCTCACATGGTGCCGCCGCTAGAAACACCTGTTCCGAAACATCCTAGAAAAGAGGGCGGAATTCACGTTGTATCTACCGATTTCCACATACCGGAAGTTGCATGTGATTTGAACGATGCGATGAGAGGGCTTGGACGAACAGAAGGTTAACCCCCTCATGTTCTATCGTTTTAGCTCTCTACCGTCTAACCGAACTTCTCGTTAGAATGTTTGACTCAACCCAAATGTTTAAAAACTTGTGCGGTTCCATACCAAATGATGAGTACTGTGGCAAAAAGGAAGACAAATAATCATATCGAAGCGTCGAACACGGTAAACAAAACGTCAGAGGGTAATGGGACTGACTTCAGCCCACCAAGTTCGTTCGCTCTGTTATCTACGTCGCACAAAGCAGAGTCGGATGAGCTGATAGGATACGGACTAACCGCTTCTTGTTTATCATAACTGATGGCGATTGATTACCAATACGCGGCGAAGCGCTGTCTGCACGCCATTCCTACTGTGTTGCTTGTGACAGTGGTCGTCTTTTTGTTGGTCCACTTGATTCCGGGAAGCCCAGCCCGTGCTATTCTGGGCACACAGACGACACCTGAGGCTGTCGCACAGGTAGAAGCCGAACTCGGTCTCAACGAGCCACTGTACATCCAGTATTTCGATTGGCTTAGTGGGCTCCTCGTCGGGGATCTAGGCTACTCGTATCAGCTTGATCTAGAAATTACTGCACTGTTGGCAAGCCGATTCGCCGTGACGTTCCACCTCATCTTCTGGACTGCGTTACTGACTGTTCTGCTCAGCTTTCCAATTGGGATCGCCAGCGCCATCAAAAAGAACTCCTGGTTCGACAACTCAGTTGTTGTAAGCAGTACGCTCGGAATCAGTCTTCCAGAACTGGTGGCTGGAGTGGTGTTTCTGCAGTTGTTCGCCGTGCTGCTTGGGTGGTTTCCCACGACTGGGTTCGTCAGCCCAACTGAGAGTCCAATCCAATACTTCCGCCATATCACCCTCCCTGTACTCGCGCTTACGATCCCTGCGGTATCCGTGGTATTACGCATGACGCGGAGTTCCTTCTGGGAATCGTCACAGCAGGACTTTGCCCGTTTCTTCCGGGCTAACGGGCTCCCGGAACGCACAATCAGGCGACGGGTATTAAAAAAGAGCCTTGTGCCTATCCTGACAATATTCGGGATTCACTTCGGCTATATGCTTGCGGGCGCAGTTGTAATCGAACAACTGTTCTCCCTGCCCGGCATCGGAGAACTGTTAGTTAGCGGTACCCGACAGCGTGATATCCCTGTTGTGCAGGGAACCGTACTGGTGATCGCAGTGTGGTTTATTCTTATCAATCTCGTCACCGACCTACTCGTAGAACATTACGATCCTCGAATCAAGGGTGATCACTGATGGCTACTGAATCAGTAGAGACCGACGATGTGGGCGAGGAAAACCTACAATCATCTGTGGAGCAGGGATACGGACTCACATCGGATCAGATAATGTTGTACGCCGGTATCCTGTTACTGGCAGTCAGCGGTTTAGTTGCGTTGTTTGCACCGTATATAGCCCAGTATGGTGTCAACGAGAGCAATGTCCTCAATTCGTTCGCATCACCATCGATAGCACATCCGATGGGCACTGATGCAAACGGGAGAGACATACTAACGAGAGTGATGTTCGCGTACCGCACGTATTTATTGATCTCAATCGTGGGTCTTGTGGGCTCTTTCACTATCGGTGCGACGATGGGACTCGTTTCCGGTTACTACGGTGGCCGGGTTGACGACGTTCTGATGAGGACAACGGATGCGCTGATGGCCTTTCCATCGCTCATTCTCGGACTGGCACTCGTCGCAGCGCTGGGCCCGTCCCAGTGGGCGCTGGCGTTGGTCATTGTCGTCGGGTTTACGCCTGGATTCTCACGGATGGGACGTAACACGGCTGTTTCGATTCGTGAGGAACTGTACATCCACGCACTGCGGATTAAGGGGGTGGGAACCCGTCGGATACTGTTCCGGCACGTTCTGCCCAACGCATCGACAGCCCTTGGTGAACAGGCTCTGTTGCGTTTCGGGACCATGGTTATCGTGATTGCCACATTGTCGTTCCTGGGAGTCGGCATTCAACCGCCGCATCCCTCGCTCGGTTTGATGATCAATCAAGGTGCTGACCATGTTCAGCGTGCTTGGTGGATCAGTGCGTTCCCCGCTGGGGCGTTGTTCCTCCTCGTCCTCGGACCGACCCTCGTTGGACAGGCACTGATGGACAGGTACGACCCACGAAATCAATAACATCATGAGTGATTTACAAATCAACGATCTCAGTATCGAATACGACACAGACTCGGGACCATTGCAAGCGGTTAATAAGGTCTCTTTGGAGCTTGAACCAGGTGAAATTCTTGGGATTGTCGGTGAAAGTGGCTCCGGAAAGAGTACAGTTGCCGAAAGCATCATCCGTATTCTCGATGTAAACGGGCGCATCACTGCTGGCGAAATAGAGTTCGATGGAATCGAACTCACTGGCCTTTCCGAAGCTGAATTGGCCGAGACTGTCCGAGGCAGTAGGATCGGGATGATGTTTCAAGACCCTCACACGAGCACGAGCCCAGTGAACACGGTCGGGACGCAGATCGCTGATCTGCTAATGACTCATCACGATATCAGCCGCTCAGACGCTAGATGCCGGGCTATCGAATTGCTCAAAGATGTCGGAATCGCCAGTGCCGCTCAGCGATACGACGAGTATCCTCACTCGTTCTCCGGGGGCATGTTACAGCGCGTCCTGCTGGCAATGGCTATCGCAGGAGAACCGGAGGTGCTGATCGCTGACGAACCGACCACGGGACTCGATATGACCATACAGGCGCAGGTACTCTCCAAACTTGAGACACTGAACGAAGATCGTAACATGAGCATCCTGCTGATCACACACGATCTGGATGTAGTGCGTGATATCTGTGACCGAGTGGTGGTGATGTACAACGGGAACGTGGTCGAAGCAGGAACGTGTGAATCGGTTATCGACGATCCGAAACACCCCTACACTGCCGATCTAACCCGGCTATCGCTTGGAGAGGTACTTTCTGAAAGTACTGGTACGCCCGACCCGATCAAATCTGCCGCAAACACCGGCTGTCCATATCACAACACGTGTTCGGAAGCTATCGAAGGTGTTTGCAATACGGGGGGTATTCCAAAATTGTACGAATCCGACGATGGTCGGCCGGTACGATGTCATCTACATGATCCACAACAGCAAGAGGGAAAACAGTGAACCCGTTACTCGAACTCCGTGGAGTCACTAAAGAATTTAGTGATGGTGGTCTGGTTGAACGGCTTCTCGGATCCACACGCTCAGTGATAGCTGTAGACGACGTGAGTCTCGAGGTATATCCGGGAGAGACCGTCGGTATCGTGGGCGAAAGTGGCGCAGGAAAATCGACGCTCGCGAATCTCATAACCCAGATACACGAGCCCACATCGGGAACGATCGTCTACGACGGCGTTGATACGGAGTATTATTTAGCAGATGGGCTGAAAGAATTCCGACAATCCGTCCAGATGGTCTTCCAGACCCCCTCCGGAAGTATCGATCCGCGATATCGCGTGGGAGACTGGGTTGAAGAGTCGCTGATCGTTCATACTGATATGAAAAAGAACGAACGACGCGAGCGAGTACTCGATCTGCTTGAAGACGTTGGACTGTCTGAGGAGTACGCAGACCATTACCCCCACGAACTCTCAGGTGGACAACTCCAACGAGTTTCGATCGCATCAGCGCTCGCAGTCGAACCTGACCTCATACTCCTTGACGAACCCGTTTCAGCACTCGATAAAAGTGTACAGTTCCAAATCCTGAAACTCCTACAGACACTCCAGGAGGAGCGTAACGTCTCATATTTGCTCATATCACACGACTTGCGTGTAATCCGCGAGCTCAGCGATCGGGTCGGGGTGATGTACCTCGGGGAGATGGTTGAGCGTGGGGACACGGAGGCGCTGTTCGAAACTCCACGCCATCCGTACACTGAGTCGCTCCTAGCCTCGATTCCGCCTCGAAACCCGGACCAGGACCGTTTTCACAATAGTGGCGATCCCACTTCGGCAACCGATCCGCCGAGCGGATGTTCGTTCCATCCGCGATGCCCGTACGCCACCGAACAGTGTCATGCGGAATCCCCTCCACTAGAGCAGATCGCCCCAGACAGGTCTACTGCTTGCCACCATTGGGAAGAGATCGAGTAAGTAACCCCCAGTCGCCGTGATTTTATCGAAGAGATTATTAGACGTTTGTAGCATAATAAGACATGATGGTATCTGATGTTACTGGGAATATCCGAATATACAAATACATAAATACTGTAGCAGATATCTATACACCAGATGTCCGAAGATACCAAGCGCAAAGGACCGTTTACCAAGCGTCAGATGATGAAAATGCTAGCCGGCACTGCAACTGTCGGATTGGCTGGCTGCACTGGTGGAGATGACACTGAAGAAGGTGAAACGGGCGATTCGACCGAGCCAGCTGATGAGCCGGATGAGGTCTCGCCGGGCGGGACCCTGGAACTCGGTGTTGAGACGAGTCTCCAGACGATGGATCCACGTGACTACGGTGGCCTTGTTTCGATCCAAACGTACGGGAACCTTTACAGCCAGATCCTCCAGTGGCGTCAAGTCGAGGACGGATACGTGCTCGAAGGGGACCTCGCAGTCGACTGGGGCTGGGAGGAAGATAACGATTTCGTCGTCGAACTGAACGAAGATGCGGAGTTCTCGAACGGGGATCCGGTTACGGCCGAACACGTGGAATACACATTCCAGTCGTTACAAGACGACCCGTTCCTCTCCGTTGGAGGTGACTTCCGTCTGGATGCCATGGAAGTCTCGGCAGTTGATGAACATACTGTCCTCTTCGACTGCGATGTTCATATCGGGTCGCTCGAAGCAGCGCTGGGATACAGTCTCGGCATCGTTCACAAAGATATCGACCAAGATCGGGATATCAGATTCGATCCGATGGGGTCGGGCCCGTTTGTTCTCGACGAGCTGACCGACAGCCAGATCGTGCTTTCAGCAAACGAAAACTACTGGAAAACTGATGAGGACGGGAACCAGCTTCCATACGTTGACGAGGTAGTTTTCAACATGTTTTCCGAGCGCCAGCCGACGGTGAACGCGCTCGAACAGGGAGAACTCGACTTCATCGATACGGTTCCGATTTTCGACATCGACCGATTACAGGACAACTCCGATACGAAGGTCATTATGGGCGAACCCGGCGGACGCCGTGGAATCATCCATTTCAACGTCACGGAAGCCCCGTTCGACGATGTGCACGCTCGCAGGGCAATGCTCCACGCTATGAATTGGGAGGAGCTTACGGAGGGCGTCTGGGACGGCTACGCTGAAAAAGCCGGATTTCAGGCCACTCCCCCGACGCTTGGCTGGGATAATGCGGCAGAGGATCCGTACGATGGGGTGGATATCGAAGCGGCCGAGGCCGAGATTGAACAGTCACAGTACGACAAAGAAGACTTCGAGTTCACCAACATCCTGCGTAATGCGGACGACGAGGCAAACAGGGCGCAGGAATCGATTCTGGATGGGATCCAGTCCGAACTCGGGATCGAATACGATTTTGAACTGCTTGACGACGAGAGCTGGCGCACTCGGAACGCCGACAACGACGACTACGGTTTCACGTTGATGGACTGGTCAGGCGGCTGGGATCCGGACCACTTCATTACGATGGCATGGTCGGGGGAGTTCTTCAATTGGGGAGGATACGAGAACGAGGAAGTAGACGAACTGTTCATCGAAGCAGTGTACTCCGACGACCACGAGGAGCGTGAAGCGATGTACCAGGAGCTCAATGAACTGATTCTCGAAGACGCAGGGAAATATTTCGCGTACTGGTACCCGGATATTCAGGGCGCTCGCTCGAACGTCTACGGCATCGAGGCTGGACTTGATCTGATGACCTACTTCGAGCGCGTCTGGATTGATGAGTAGCGTTAATTAACGCTCTTACCGGATTTTCGTGTTCTCACATAACACCTGTTTTTACAGGACAAAAAACCATCATTTTTGCCTAATGGCTGAGTTGCTATGATAGAAGGACAGACCCGTTAGAGTTGATTGCTGAACATGCGTCATCCATAAGCTTCATTAAGTATTCGGATCTTCCACCTCTATAGGAGAAAATTGATGGAATTCCGAATAGGGACAGATATTGGCGGAACCTGTACTGACTCGACGGTGATGACTGAATCCGGTGAGGTGTACATCGGTAAAGATCTCACGACGTATCCGGATTTTTCCGAGGGGATCTTCGATTCGCTTGCCGACGCGACCGAGCAGATGGATGTCGATCTGGAGGAGCTCCTCGAAAACACAGAGCTGTTTTTGCATGCAACCTCGGTTGGTGAAAACGCATTGTTCGAGCGTGAGGGGGCAGAGACCGGACTACTCACGACTGCGGGCTTCGAGGAAACACTACACGCTACCCGCGGCGGTTACGGACGGTGGTCCGGACTCCCCTTCGAGCAGATCAAGGACGTCATCAATCTAGACAAGCCGAAGCCGCTGATACCCAGTGATCGGATTGAGGGGCTATCAGAGCGCATGTACCGTGAGCAGACCATTAGTGAGCTCGACGAGGAGGAGGTACTCGAGGCAGTCGATAGCCTCGTCGAGGGGGGCGTCGAAGCCATCGGGGGGTGCCTTCTCTGGTCGTTCACTTCCCCGGAACACGAACAACGGATAAAAGAACTCATCTCCGAGCGGTATCCCGATCTCTATGTCACTGTCTCAAGTGATATCTCTCCCACTATGGGTGAGTATGAACGGACCTCGACGACAGTTATGAACGCTTATTTGGGACCTACAGCAGATGAGTATCTCACGAACCTTCGGTCGGGGCTTGAAGACTACGGCTTTGACGGTCAGGTGTTGCTCATGTTCGCTCACGGCGGCCTCGTCGGACGAGAAGACGCGATCGAGCGGCCGATTGGGCTCATCGAGTCTGGCCCCGTTGCAGGACTACTGGGCAGTCAGTTCGTGGCAAACCAACGGTCTGCGGAGAATATCATTTCGACGGACATGGGGGGAACAACATTCAAAGTTGGCGTGACTAACGATGGACGTATCGAATACGCCGACGAACCGATGGTCGGGCGCCATCATTACCAGTTCCCCAAACGCGATATTCACTCCATCGCGGTCGCAGGGGGGAGCATTGTTTCGATCGACCCGGAAACTGGAGTCCCAACAGTTGGGCCCGAGAGCGCTGGGTCGGATCCAGGGCCGGTTTGTTACGGCTCCGGTGGTGAGCAACCGACCGTTACGGACGTTGACCTGATTCAGGGATACTTTTCGCCGGAATACTTCCTCGGTGGCGACAAGGAGATGGATCCGGAAGCAGCGTACGAAGTCTTCGATGAGAAGGTTGCGACACCGCTCGGGAAAGATGTAGAGGAGGCTGCAGCCGACATTTACAAACTAACCAACTCTATTATCGCTGACCTGATCCGAGAGATGACCGTCGAAAAAGGGATCGACCCGCGTAAATTCACCCTCGTTTCGATTGGTGGTGCGGCGGGTATGCACGCGGCGTCATACGCCCGACAGCTCAATATCCCCGAGGTGTTGGTTCCCTACACGGCATCTGTTAATAGTGCACTTGGGTTGCTCTCAACGGACGTAAACCACGAGTACATCGAAGTGGAGCAGCTCAAGCCACCCTTTGACCTCGATCATATCAACGAAATATTCGAAGAGCTGGAGTCGACGGCGAAAGACCACCTTCGAGACGAAGGGTTCGGCGACGACCAGATCGACATCGAGCGCTCGATCAATCTCCACTACCAGCGACAGGTACACGAACTGTTGACCCCCGTCCAGGCTGCCGGGCGATTGACAGAGGATACGCTAGAGGATACTCTGGATCGGTTCGAGGAGCTATACGAGCAGCGCTACGGTGCCGGCTCCGCGTACAAGGAAGGCGGCGTCGAAATCACCGATTTCAGAGTTCGTGGAGTCGGTCCGTTGTCGACGCCGGAGCTTAGCCAGTCCGAACTCACGGAATCCACGGTGGAGAAGGCCAAACTCGGCATGAAGGAGATGCAATTCGAGGCAGCGGACGGGCGAATAAACGCTCCTCTATACGGGTTTGAGGATCTCACCCCTGGGGACGTTATTCACGGCCCTTGCGTAATCTTGACTCCCGTCACTACGATCGTTATCAACCCTGGTGACATCGCTCGCATCGACGAGTATCAGAACGTTCGAATTCAAATCGAGGGTGATTCCGATGAGTAATCAAGAACAGGAGGATGCTGACTCACTGGGTCTGCAGATCGACAGCATGGATCCAGTGACGTTCCAGATCATCAAGCATCGTCTCGAACGAGTTACCGACGAGGCTGTGCAGGCGCTAAAACGCGTCTCCGGCGCCCCGAATACCAACGAAGGCCACGATCTGATGGTTGCGCTATATACTAAAGACGGCGCTTTACTCACCGGTGGCGTTGGGTTCTTGCATCATTACATCGGTGCCTCGGAGGCGGTGAAACACGTCCTCAAACGGTTCGAAGGGGACATTCATGAAGGGGACATGTTCCTGCTCAACGACCCGTATACGGCAGCGCTGCATGCCCCCGACGTCTACATTATCAGTCCGATCTTCTACGAGGGCGAATTGCAGGCCTTCTCCGCTAGTTTCGTCCACGTCGCCGATATCGGGGCTGCCGATGCTGGCGGGTTCTCACCGAACGCCACTTCGGTTTACCAAGAGGGCTTCCAGACGCCTGGTATCAAACTGATTGAGGAGGGCGAGCTTCAGCAGGATGTGCTCGATACGATTCGGAACATGAGCCGCGATCCGGGCATGATCGAACTAGACCTTCGATCGGAGGTCGCCGCGAACAACGTTGCTCGGGATCGGATGCAGGATCTGATGAGTGAATACAGTCCTCAGACTGTCGAGAACGTTGGGAAGGAATTGATCGACCAGTCAGGGAAGCGATTCAAAAAGCGCCTGCGGGAGCTCCCCGACGGCCGGTGGGAGGAACGGCAGTATCTGGATTCGGCACCCGAGGACAAACTGTTCACCGTCCAACTCGCTCTGGAAAAGGAAGGTGATTCGCTCACCTTTGATTTCTCCGGGACCAGCGAGCAAAGCGAGTACGGACTGAACTGCACGGAAATCGCAACGATCGGCGGTGTGATGGCACCGGTGTTCCCACTGCTATGCCACGACATGACGTGGAATGATGGAATCATCGACGCCGTCGACATCAAGGCGCCAGAGGGAACGATCGTCAACGCCGAACGTCCCGCTCCGATCTCTATCGCAACGATCGGAACCCTCCAGATGTGCAACTCATTGTCGACGCTGGCTACCTCGAAACTGCTCGGGTCGAGCGAACAATACGAAGATCGCGCGACTGGGGTCTGGCACGGCGCGCACTGTCACGTCACGATCGAAATCGAGTACGAGGACGAAACGCACGTCGAGGGGCTTAGCGATACGTTTGCTGGCTCTGGTGGTGCCCGTGCATTCGATGACGGCGTCGACCTCGGTGGCGAGGTCGTCAACATCGTGGCACGCTGGGGGAACGCAGAACGGCACGAAGCCGTGTTACCACTGATGTATCTCTATCGGCAGTTCGTCGAGGACTCGGGCGGTCCCGGCGAGTTCCGCGGCGGCGTCGGCCACGAGTACGCTGTAACGCCCGTCCAGGGTGATTCAGTGGAAAATATCGACATTGTCAATATCGCTCGTGGAATCGATATTCCCAATTCGACCGGGATATTCGGCGGCTATCCGGGATGCAATATCGAGTATGCAACATACAGGGACGCACAGATCCACGATACTAAAAGCTTCCCGCCCGAAAAAGAGTCGATGTCGGATCCTGAGTACGCAAAGTGGGGGGTCCAGACGATCGAGGACGACGATGTCTTTTCGGTCAGACTTCCAGGCAGTGGTGGATATGGTGATCCCCTCAATCGTGACCCGGAGCGCGTTGCTCAGGACGTCGCGTCCGGAAAAATCGCGGCTGAGACAGCAGAGCGAGTGTACGGTGTCCCGGTTACCAGTGAGGGAGAAATCACTGCCGACGTAACGAGTGTACGAAACGAAATCATTCGTCGACGCCTCGAACTGGCTGCGGATCCAAGCCAGACCGTTGAAGCACCTGACAGTGAAGTACGTTCGACAGAGTATGGACTCGGGGCCGGCCTTTCGGTTGTCAGCGCTGAGAATGGATATTACGTCCAATGTGACTGCTGTGATACCGTTATCGCTCCTATCGACGAAAACTGGAAGTCGTATGCGAGCGTGGCTGAACGACCCGCTACTCACGTGGGATCGCACACGTGCGCACCCGACGGCTACGTTCTCCGTGAATTTTATTGTCCGTCGTGTGGGGCACTGCTAGACACTGAACTCGCACATGAGGATGATCCCACATTGGTTTCACAGCTGCGTCTGTAACTCCTTGACTCCGTTTTTGTAGCCCTCTTCACACGTGATGGATTTCCATATTGTGAATGTCTCGCATTGACCAGCATTACCCCTCATGTTGGACCGTGACGAGTGTCTGAACTACTACGCAATCAGCTATTGCGGTGGTGACTATTACTCGGGTTGGGTTTAATCCCTATCTTTATTATGAAATTAGATACAGATGTGATCTCTCTGCGTTCACTGACTATCTAAGACCCACAATGTACCCGCAAAGCTCCGTATTAGGTATTCTCTCATTTCTAGATTCTATTTGCAACACAACTACACCAGTATCCTCTGTTACTTTCCCATAATGGGAATAAGGCTCCTCACTTGTGGATAACACTATTTCAGACCCTTCTAATCCGAGTTCCATGATAGGGAGATCCAGCCGTTTTACGATAGTACTATTGTAATTTGTAGGGTCTGAAACTGCTCGTATCTATCAACTGTGGGGCCTAGGTGGGACCTGGAACAAGTTGATTCCCAATTTGGGAACCGTATCTGTTCAATCGCAGCCCGTGTGCATCCAGTCACTTCTCAGTCGGTTTGTTATCACAGGTCACTCACGCCTGCAACGTCGTAGCCTTCATTCGAGATAGCCGTAATAATACGCTCCGTCTGCGTAGCACCGGTCGTCTCGACTCGGAAGTCGAGATACGCCTCACCTACGGAGAGGTCGGTGATGTATCGCTCGTGGCGGACATTTCGAATGTTGGCATCGTGGCTGGCGATAACTTCGGAAACCTCTGCCATCTGCCCTGGCTCGTCGTCGATCCGTACTTCTATGCGGACCAACTGCCCCCGATCCGCTAACCCGTGTGACAGGATCCGCTGGAGATCCCTCAACTCGACGTTGCCACCACTCAGAACCGGCACAACAGTTTCGTTTCTGACGTCTATTTTATCGCTCAAAAGGGCCGCCACCGTCGTTGCACCAGCGCCTTCGACCATCTGTTTGGATCGTTCGAGCATAAAGAGGACGCTCTCCGTGATTTCGGCTTCTGATACCTCGATAATCGTATCGACGTGTTCTTCGATCAATTCGAAGGTCAATTGCGAGATGCCTCCCGTTGCGATCCCGTCGGCGATGGTCCGGACTTCGGAGCATGACTGGGGTGATCCTTTTGTGAGACTTCGGGATACGGTTGCTGCACCTTGCGCCTGCACACCGACGACGCGCGTCTCCGGTGACAGTTCAGAAAGGGCAGCACCAACTCCGCTGATGAGGCCACCACCACCAATCGGTAGGACTACCGTGTCGACGTCGGGTACCTGGTCTACGATCTCTATGCCGATTGTTCCCTGTCCGGCAATAATCAACGGATCATCGTACGCCGGGATGAATATCTCATCCGGGCCGAGTAACGATTGTGCGAACTCTAACGCCTCCTGAAAGTCTTGCCCGTGGATTTCGATATCTGCACCGTAGGATGCTGTCGCGTCGACCTTTGCCTGGGGAGCGTTCTTCGGCATCACGACTGTCGATTCGAACCCAGTTTTGGTAGCTGCGAGTGCAACTCCTTGGGCGTGGTTCCCAGCACTCGCCGTTACGACTCGGTTGGCTTGACAGTCTGACTGCTGTAACGACTTCATTTTGTTGTAGGCGCCGCGGGTCTTGAACGACCCAGTTCGCTGGAGGTGCTCCATCTTGAGCATGACTCTCGCACCTGTTCTCACATCGAGCGACCGGTTGGTTTCGATCCCGGTGCGTCGGACTACTGACTCGTCGTCGAGGCGATTATCAGCTCGATTGATATCTGCAATTGTGACACTCATGTCTACGTTTCCTGTTGCTAGGCTGGCGCCGGTCGCACGGATAAATATACTTGGCGTAGTGGATATAATTCTAGTGGTTTCCTTGACATCCTACCCGCCCTGAAGGGCGAGGCTTTCTCCTTTGTTCTCCGTAACCGGATTCCTGAATAATACCATTCTTATAATAGAAAATACGCCCCTTTGGGTCGAGGGTTATGAATTGGAATCGTGCTTGTATCGAAATATCGGCAGCTGAAATTCGAACTTCCCAATCAGGGAAAGATTTTCTCTCTAATTTTTTATTAAAAACATCTGAATGGGGATTAACCACTCTATTTCGTATGCTGGGAATTCCCTATGTACCATGTCAATATATGACGTGAGGTTCGAAATTATATGGCTGGATGAATATTGGCTTGTATGGATCAACTGAAATCACAGAACACCCGAAAAACTACACAAACATCGCTTGCTATACTGGAAGCTGTTAATGAAGTTAGTAATGGTAAGTTGACAGAAGTGGCCGAACACGTGGATTTAGCCCCAAGTACTGTCCACACCCATCTTCGGACCTTGGAAAACAGTGAGTTCGTGATCCGGATTGATGACGAGTACCACCTTGGAATGAAACTGTTCAACCTGGGTGAAAGTGCTCGAATGCGGGACACGCGATACCGGTATGCTAGACAGGTCGCAGGCGAACTCTCGCAAAAGGTGTCCGAGGAAGTGAACTTTTCTATCGAAGAGTACGGACGCGCTATCGTCCTGTTTGACGAAATGCGAACCTCCGGAACGGAGGAGTTCCAAGTCGGCCGATATTTTCACATGCATAGCTCTGCGAGCGGGAAGGCCATGCTAGCGGAATACTCCAGGGAGCGTGTGGAACAGATCATCGACCGACATGGTCTGCCCCAGCACACTGCTCATACTATTACCGATCTCGACGAACTGTTCACCGAACTTAAGCGCATCCGAAGCCAGAGGTATGCAGTCAATCGTCAGGAGGAACTCGAAGGACTACGAGCGATTGCAATGGTAGTCCATGCACCAAACGGGTCAGTTTTCGGGACGCTTGACGTTTCGGGACCGGCATATCGACTTCCGGATAACGAGGATATTGCCGCGCAACTTCGTCCATACGTCACTGATCTCGAGACTGCACTCGAAGAACACGAACATGAATCGGTTCGAGATCAAGATCGGTAGCTGAATGTGCCATCGCAGTTTCCGGAACGTCTCTTTCTTGGATGTTAGTCGCTAGTATCGAGTGCACAGACCATCACGAGTTCGATACTCGCCCCGCCGGGCAGGGCCTCGACCTCGACGACGTCGCGTGCAGGATATCCATCATCGAAGTACTCTTTGTACACTTGATCCAACTCCGCGAAATCATCGATATCAGTGAAGTAGGCGGTCGTTTTGACTACGTCTCCAAACCCGAGATCTGCCTCGTCAAGTATCGCTTCGAGGTTCCGCATGATCTGCTGTGTCTTTTTGCTGACCGAGCCGTCGATCAGTTCACCGTCAGTGGTCATCGGCACCTGACCGGCGGTAAAAAGGAAGCCGTTTGCCTCGACCGCGTGTGAGTATGCCTGTTCTTCCGGTGGCGCATCTGGACTGGAGTGTGTCCGGGGCATCAACAGCAGTGACCCATCGCACCCACATAACCTTTCCGACGAACAAGACAAAACGAGGGTAGAATTGACCGTACGTTTCTTCATCACGGAGAACAACCAATACCCGTATAAAGTGACTACTTAGAAAGAAAGATACTTGTTGTATGGGTTGTATTAAGGATACGTGACATTAGTTTCGCCACCTCTCCACGAGGTACACGAAGCCGCGGGTGCGGATTTCACCGACTTCGGAGGCTGGAATATGCCTGTCACGTTCGATGGAATTCGGCAAGAGCATACTGCAGTTCGGGAGTCGGTCGGCGTCTTCGACGTCAGCCACATGAGCGAGGTCGTCGTTGAGGGCCCTGATGCAGCCGTTGTGATGGATGGTTTGACGACGAACGATATCGGTAAACTCCAACCAGGTGATGCTCAGTACTCGTGCATTCTCGACGACAACGGAATCATTCTTGACGACACTGTGGTGTACCGATACCCGGATCAGGATGGCTATCTGTTTGTGCCCAACGCTGGTCACGGAGAACAGATGACGGATCGGTGGATAAACTATGCCGATCAACACGACCTTGATGTGACCGTGACGGATGTCACGAACGATATCGGGCTTCTTGCGATCCAAGGGCCGGAAGCTGTCCCGATCGTCGACGAGATGGCGGAAGATTCTGTCGAACAGTTGGACCGATTTAGCTGTACGCGTACGATCATCGCCGACGTGACTGTCCTCGTCGCGAGAACGGGCTACACTGGTGAGGACGGTGTAGAGGTGTTTTTCGATGCGGATGAATCGCAACCGGTCTGGAAGGCGTTCGATCAGTACCAGGCATGTGGACTCGGCGCCCGAGACACGCTCCGTCTCGAAGCCGGCTTGTTGCTGTCCGGTCAGGACTTCGACCCAGAGGACGAACCGCGGACCCCCTTGGAAGCTGGCCTCGGGTTTGTGGTTGACCTGTCGAAAGGCGAGTTCAATGGTCGTGACGCGTTGATACAACAAAAACAGGCCGGTCCCGAGGAAACAATGGTCGGGATCAAGATCGAAGATCGTGGCATCGCCCGGCATGGGTACGCGATCACGAAAGACGGTGCAGAAATTGGGCACGTGACGAGCGGAACGATGAGCCCGACCTTTGGAGTTCCACTTGCACTAGGGTACGTGACGGAGCAGTACGCCGATTTCGGGACGAGTGTATCGGTACGAGTACGTGGTGACGATATTCCGGCAACCATCGTCGATCAGCGCTTTCTGAGCACGCTCGAAGACGAGCAGTTAGAGGATTGAACAATGGAATTTGTCATAGTAGATGGCTTTCGATACGCAGAATCGCACGAATGGCTTGACGAACGAGACGGGGTCGTCCGCATCGGAATCACTGACTTCGCACAGGACGAACTCGGTGATATTGTCTTCGTCGATCTTCCAGAGGAAGGAGAAACCTTTGATGGGGACGAATCGTTCGGAGTGGTAGAGAGCATCAAAGCGGTCTCAGATCTCTATTCTCCAGTTGGTGGCAAAGTAACCGCAATCAACGCTGATTTATTGGAGGCGCCCGAATTGGTAAATGAAGATCCGTTCGGTGATGGCTGGATGATCGAGCTAGTACCGTCGGAGCCGATCGACGGCCTGCTCGACGCAACCGAATATCGGCAGGTAATCTGAGTATGAGCAAACAACAGTACGGTGACATATCAGACGGTATTACAGGCGTAGGCCCTTCGGGCAGCCCGTATGCGCCGAACACGGGCGAGGATGTCGAGGTAATGCTTGAGGCAATCGGCGCAGAAAGCGTCGAGGAACTCTTCGATATTCCTGATTCGATACGATACGACGAGGACTTTTCGATCGAATCGATGTCCGAACAGGGTATCAAACGGGAGCTACAGCGGATCCTAGGACAGAACGCATCGCAGACCTCGTTCCTGGGACGGAATCACTACTCACATTACATTCCGTCTATCGTAGACCACATTTCGCTTCGGTCGGAGTATATTACCTCGTATACACAGTATCAACCTGAAATAACACAGGGGTTTCTTCAGGTGCTGTTCGAGTATCAGTCGTTACTCTCCGAACTCACCGGACTGGGGATCGCCAATTCGTCGATGTACGACGCTGCAACGGCTCTGGGAGAGGCGGCAACTCTGTCCAGCCGTCTCCGCAAAACGACGGGTACCCAGATCCTCGTTCCGGAGTACATTCGTGACGAGGACCTGTCGGTCCTGGAAAACTATATTCAAGGTTCTGAGCTCTCCGTCGAACAGTTCGAGACGTCGGGAGGGATGATCGATCCTGGTTCGCTCGAAGAGACGTTCTCTGAAGACGTCGCGATGGTATATGCCGAGAATCCCACCGTCAATGGTCTTATCGAGGAACACTTGGATGAGATCGGTACGCTGGCAGATGATAACGGGGCCTTGTTTTGTCTCGGTTCGGATATCGTCGCGTTGTCCCTGCTTCAGCGACCAGTCGATATCGGTGCCGATATCGTCATTGGGGATGCGAGTGTCCTCGGACTCCCCCCGGCAAATGGTATGGGGCTTGGCCTCTTCGCCTGCAGGGAGGACTTCCTCAGGCAGGTGCCTGGTAGGCTCGTCGGCGCCTCAACTAACAAGGACGGTGACCGAGCGTATACGTTAACGCTCCAAACCCGGGAACAACATATACGGCGTGAACGAGCGACCAGCAATATCTGTACGAATCAGGCGTGGGTGGCGCTTCGGACGGCGATCCACGCATCCTCGCTTGGCCCGACTGGACTCATGTCTCTCGCTGAGGAGTGCCATCAGTTGGCCGAAGAAACCGCCAGAGAGCTTGACGATATAGATGGAGTCTCGGCCCCTGTCCATGACGGTTATCACTTCCGCGAATTCAAAGCGCGGGTCGACGACGCGGAGTCGCTCGTCGAATCACTGCGTGAGCGCGGCCTCTCCGTCCATGCCACCAGTGACGACGGGATACAGGTATGCGTGAGTGATCGTAATAACCACCAGACAGCTGCACTTGTCACTGCGATCGAGGAGGAGATCCAGTAATGCAAAATCATACACAAGCTCGGTGGAACGATACTGAAAGTGATGGAAAAGAACCCCTCCTCTCAGAGAAGGGATTACAAACAGTCAGCACCGAGGACAGCGCGCTGCCGGATGAGCTCACAAGAGACTCGCTTTCGTTGCCGAGTCTCTCGGAACCGGAGCTGGTGCGACACTACACGCGCTTGTCCCAAATGAACTACGGGATCGACAGTGGGGCCTACCCGCTTGGCTCGTGTACGATGAAATACAATCCGAAGTTCGTCGAGGACATCGCGGCGCTGCCAAGTGCAGCAACGCATCCGGACCAGGATCCAGAGAGTATCCAAGGGACCTTGCAGGTATACCACGAGCTACAGGACCATCTCGGAGAGATCGGTGGCATGGATGCCGTCACGCTCCAACCGCCTGCGGGTGCTGCTGGTGAGTTCACTGGCATTCTCGTCGCAAAAGCATATCACGAACACAACGGTGAGGGCGACCAGCGAGATGAGGTCATCATCCCCGCGAGTGCTCACGGGACGAACTTCGCAAGTGCTGCAATGGCTGGGTACGACGTCATCGAAATGGAAGCAGATGCCGACGGTCGGGTCGATATCGATGCTCTCTCGGCGGCAGTGGGCGACTCGACGTCGGCATTGATGTTGACGAACCCGAACACGCTCGGGCTGTTCGAGCGAAATATCGAGGAGATTGCTGAGATTGTCCACGAAGCCGGTGGATTACTGTATTATGACGGCGCAAACCTCAACGCCCTGCTTGGACGTGCCCGTCCTGGTGACATGGGCTTTGATATCATGCACTACAACGTCCACAAGACGTTCGCGACGCCACACGGCGGTGGTGGCCCGGGTGCCGGTCCGATCGGTGTCACCGAGCAGTTAGCGCCATTCCTCCCGCGACCGCAGGTCCGCAAGGTGGATGATGAATACGAACTGTTCGATCCATCTCACTCAATAGGTAAGGTACATGGTGCAATGGGCAATTGGCTCGTGTTGCTCAAAACGCATGCATATATCAATCGCCTCGGAAGCGAGGGTCTGCGGGACGCCAGCGCAAAAGCCGTGCTGAATGCGAACTACTTGGCGTCACAGATCGATTTGGACATACCGTTTCAGCCGTTCCACCATGAGTTCGTTGCGAGTGCTGGTGAGCGGGACGCGATCGATTTTGCTAAAAGAATGCTCGATTACGGTGTGCACCCACCTACGACGAAGTGGCCCGAAATCGTTTCCGAGGCGCTGATGACGGAACCGACCGAGGCAGAGAGCAAGCACTCGCTGGATCAGCTTGCAGAGGCGTTCAACGCCGTATCGGCCGAAGACGAAGAGACGCTCAAGGCTGCCCCAGGCCAGCCAACATCGGGACGTATCGACGAAACCAGCGCGGCCCGAAATCCCAGGCTCTCTTGGCACGCGCTCGGCGAGTAACACATCGACCCTGTTTCGGCTATCTGAGAGGCTGGAACTATCGAAAACTGGTCCCACCATCCGGATGGAGCGTACTACCGGTAATGAACGATGATTTGTCGCTGGCGAGATACTCGACAGTGTCGACGATCTCTTCGGGCGTTCCGTTCTCCGGTAGACACTGGAGATCGGCGATCATGTCAAGATACTCCTGATCGAGTTGCTTGCTGGCTTCAGATGTTACGAGTCCCGGAGCGACAGCGTTGACGCGAACGCCGTTTTCGCCAGCCTCGGTCGCTATTGCCCGCGTCAGCGATGGGATCGCACCCTTCGAGGAAACGTAGTGAGGATAGCCGGTCACTCCTCCGTACATCACCGCCGAGGCGATGTTTATGACACTGCCACTGCCCTGTTCTTCCATATGTGGGACGATCTCCTTGCAACAGATGAATACGCCGGTCGTGTTCACGTCCAGGACGTTACGCCACTCGTCGACGGGAATCTCGTCGTACCGCCGGTCACGTTTCGTAACGAGAGGCTCGTAGACTGCGGCGTTATTCACGAGAACGTCGATCGTCCCAAACTGGTTCATCGTCTCTTCGGCCAGTCGGCTGACTGCTTCATGGTCGGTGATATCTGTCTCGACACCGAGGGCGGGGGTATCGAGCTCTGCAGCGGTTGATTCTGCGTTCTCGATATCGGCGATGACGACGTTCGCCCCATTAGAAGCAAACCGCTTGACCATTTGTTTGCCGATGCCCTGTCCCCCACCGGTAATTATCACTGTTTCGCCATCGAATTGCATAAATAAGTCGTTGGGTCGTCGAGTAATATGTGTTTGCGTTACCACAATCCAGACGGGTGAACTGATAGACCGAAACTCGTTCTGTTAGATCAGTCAGACGGTCTGGCTGTCAGCGAGGCCAGATTCGTCTCGAAGCCGTGTCGCTGCAGCCGTCGCTCTCTCTCGGAGCTCAGGGTAAGCTGCGTCGATTCCCGTGACAGCCCCGTCTTCGACGACGACCTCACCATTACAGACGACCGTATCGATTTCTGAACCCAGCGACTGATAAACGAGCCCGGAAATCACGTTTGGCATCGGGGTAAACTGTGGCTGGTCGAGGTCTACCAGTACGAGGTCGGCTAGCTTTCCGCTCTCGATTGAGCCGAGTTCGTCTTCCTTTCGGATAGTCCGTGCCGCCTCGATGGTGACCATATCCAATGCTTCTTGGGCAGTTAGCACCCCGGGATCCTTGTGATTGCCTTGATGGGCCATCGTTACCAGTCGAAGATCACTAAGCGGGTTGACGGTGTCACTGAGAGTCGTGTTGTCGGTTCCCAGGCCGACGGGCACGCCGTGGGACCGCATTGTGGGAACCGGTGCGAACCCATTGCCCAGCGCGAGATTGGAGCCGATATTGTGCGCCACCCGCGTATCGGTCCGAGCCAGGAGTCGAATGTCGGACTCGCCGATGTGGACACAGTGGCCCAGCAAAGCGTGTTCGCCGAGTGATCCGACGTTTTGGAGGTGCTCGATCGGTGAAAGCGAGCCGGTTGCTTGCTCGGGTGCCTCCGCGGTATGAATTGTTGTCATGATATCACGGTCCTCGGCGAACTGGTAAGAGCGCTTGAGCCCTTCGTCGGTCATCCCCTCAATAATTACGGGGGCGATCCAGATTTCTTGACGGCCGTCGGCAGTTCCGTGATACTCATTGTACAGCGAGTCGAGTTCGTCAAACCACCTGTCGAGTTCTTCGACATAGCGGCTTTGATCCGGATGGTTTACTGTCGGTTCCTTCGCTGTGATCCGATCGATCAGGGACTGGAACTCCGGATCAGTTGGTCTGTTCCGGATCCCTCTTGCGTAGATATTTCTGATACCGGCGGTGTCGTATACCTCGAACTTTGATTCTATCGTCCCGAGTGACCCGTAGGGGACTTCGGCATCGTTTTCGACGACGGTTGTAACACCCGCACTCAATGCTTCGTCACAATAGGCCGCAGCAGCGAGCTTGTGATCGGTCGGCGACATAGCAGCCATCCCGGGCTGTTTGACATTGAACAACCAGTCGTATAGACCACGATCGCTCCCTATCCGACCTCTGAGAAGGATATCTGAAATATGGGTGTGTGGATTTATTAGCCCAGGAATGATTACGTGATCGGTAGCGTCAATCACCCGGTCCGGTTGGTACTCTCCAGCCAGTTGATCGCTAGAACCGACAGCAGTGATTCGGGCGTCCTCAACCACTACGGCTCCGTCATGGAGAATCTCTCGCTCGCGATTCTGTGTCACTACAGTACCGCCATCGATTAGTAACGTTTCCATCTACGTCACTGTACAGACGAGAAAAATATAAATATTTGGTGAAACACCAGCTCATTGGTCTGTTCAACAACTCTCAGTTTGTATTTTTGCCCGACTGTCGAAACCTATATCCTGCCGCAGTAGCATTGTTTACTCAGGCATGACACCGGTGACTACAGCGTGATCTATACAGCGAGCCTTGCAAATCATCACGACCCCGAGTACGTCGTCGAAACCGTCGAAAGTATCGACGTCGATTCGGGGTACGACAACTTTTTGATTGGCGACGAGCGGCTAGAATGCAACACCTACGCGCTTCTCGCGCTAGCTGCTGAACACTCCGAAGAGATCGGCCTCGGGACAGGTGTGACGAATCCGTACACCCGGCACCCGGCCCTGACTGCTGCCAGCATCGCGACGATCGATCGGATCTCCAACGGTCGCGCATGGCTCGGTCTCGGTGGCGGTTCACCGATCGCCCTGGATCCACTCGGATACGATCAAGACGATCCAGTCGGCACAGTCCGTGACGCTGTCAAGATTATTCGACCGCTGCTGGACGGAGGTACTGCAAATCTCGACCGCAAGGAGTTCTCTATTAACGACGCCGGACTCGATGTAGAGGCTGTCTCCGACGTACCGATATACGTTGCAGGGCGTGGACCTGGGCTCCTCGGTCTCGGTGGGTTTCGCGGTGATGGGGTGATCGCTGGTGCCGGACTCGCCAACGTCGACGGGATGCGCTATGCGATGGACCGGATCGGTAGCGGTGCCGAGAAAGCCGGTCGAGATATCGAGGAGGTGGACGTCGTCTGCTGGGCCTTCCTTTCGATGGCCGATGACCGCGGTGTCGCACTTGATGGTGTGAATCCACTCGTGAGCCGAATCGTCCACAAGACACCGATGCCTGCCCTAGAAGCCATCGGTATTGACCGCGCCGATGCAAAGCAGGTCAAGTCGCTCGAAAACATCAGATCACTGACGGCTCAGGAGTTGCGAGAACATGTTCCGAGGGACGTCACCGAGCAGTTCGCCATCGCGGGGACACCCGAGGACTGCCGCGAGCACGTCAGCCAGTTACGCGAGTTCGGAATCGATCATATTGGCCTGCTCGCGTTCGACAACGACGATCGTGACGAACTCTCGAATCTCGAACTGTTCTCGGAGGAAGTGATCGGGGAGACCGACGACTAATCCACGGTTGGGTGCAATTTGGCCAACTAACGGCCGCAAAAACAGCCACAGCATTGGCCTGTACGCTGTTCAATTGAGCGAGATAACCACGTTCTTCGTCTGTGTAAACGCGTTCAGTGCCTGCTGGCCCTTTGCCCGACCGAGTCCGCTCTCTTTGTATCCACCGGAGACTGCTGCCGGCGACAGGACGGGATAGTCGTTTATCATGACGGTGCCGCTTTCGAGACCGTCTGCGACGCTGTGTGCTGTCGAGAGGTCGCTCGTCCAGACGAGGTTCGCCAACCCATATTTCGTTGCGTTCGCGCGGTCAATGACCTGACTCGTCGTTTCGAACTCGTGGACGGTAATCACTGGCCCGAACACTTCTTCGCAAGAGATTGGTGCGTCGTCGTCGACTTGGCCGATAAGTGTCGGAGCGTAGAAGTTGCCGGTGTCACGCAGTATCTGGCCGCCAGTCAGCACTCTTGCACCTTGTTTGCGAGCCTCCTCGACGTACTCGGAGACCGCCTGCTGAGCGTCGCTGGTGATGAGTGGCCCCATATCGGGGTCCTCGGACGCAGGGCCAACTGACATGGACTCAACCCGTTCGACGGTGCGCTCGACGAACTCCTCGTAAATGCCGGCCTGAACGAACAGGCGAGTCGGGGCGTAACAGATCTGTCCGGCGTTCTGGAACGTGTCGACGATACTCTGGACCGCGGCATCGAGGTTGGCGTCCTCGAAAACGATGTTTGCGCCTTTGCCGCCAAGTTCGAGGTGGACGTCCGTGATCTGGTCCGCGGCAGACTGCATGACGTGTTTCCCAGTCTCGATGGACCCGGTAAACTCGACGGCACTGACTCGTGGATCGGACACGAGATGATCTCCGGTTGTCGATCCTCGCCCCGTTAAGATATTCAACACGCCGTCGGGGAACCCCACCTCGTGGGCAAGTTCGGTGAGTTCGAGGACCGCTAGCGGAGCTTTTTCCGGCGCCTTCGCAACGACCGTATTTCCGGCCGCGAGCGCCGGTGCAAAGCTACGGGCCGCAAGCGGGACTGCCGCGTTCCACGGGACGATGTGTGCGGTGACACCATAGGGCTCACGGACCGTGTAATCGAGATAGGTATCTTCGCCACTGACCGGTATCTGGCGCCCCTCTATCTTGTCGGTGAGCCCTGCGTAGTAGTCAAAATAGCCCGCCGCACCCTCCACCATGTATTTTGATTCGATCAGTGGGCGGCCAGTATCAGTTGTTTCGATTTCTGCGAGTCGATCCGAGTCCGCACGGATCCGGTCAGCCAGGTCGCTCAATAACTGACCACGATCAACAGCGTCGAAGTTTGCCCACTCCGTTTTGACTGCCATAGATGATGTGATCGCCTCGTCGATTCCTTCGGCGCCTGCCTCCGGAACCGTCGCGATTGCAGTGTTCGTCGCCGGATCGGTTACCACAATCTCATCGTTTGGACGGACTGTTTCACCGTTGAGTATGTATGCGTAATGTCCGTACTCCATTGTACGTTTGCTCATTGGGGAACGCTACCTTATATTTTGAGTTTGGCTCATCCGAAGCGACTACGCGGTGCCATCTCGATGACTGAGCTCATAGTAATGCATATATTCACCCACATCGTCGTTTCTGCACCCATCCAAATCACTATGTTGTTTGGTTCGAGAAACGATGTATGGGACTACGTGAACCGACAGAAGAGGACGTTCGTCTTCTTGGAGAGCGGCTCCATCTGGATCTGACGGACGAAGAGGTAACGGCGTTTAGAGAGCGAATCGCTGACGGACTCAGTGCCTACCAAACGGTTCGGGAGAAGGCACGTCCACCCCAAGCGACGCGAGAGCGAGCCTACGACTCCGGGTACAGGGTTCGCGAGGGTGATCCGTACAACGCCTGGATAACGAAGTGCGATATCCCGGGCGCAGAGTCGGGGCCGCTCGCTGGCTGGGATGTCGCGATCAAAGACAACGTCGCAGTTGGTGGTATCGAAATGACTTGTGGGTCTGTAGTGATGGAGGGTTATGTTCCCGCTGGCGACGCGACTATCGTAACTCGTCTTCTCGACGCCGGCGCTCGAATCGTTGGTAAAACCAATATGGATGATATGGCCTTCACCGGGAACGGCCATTCAAGCGCGTTCGGGCCTACACTCAATCCACACGATACAGACCGTCTCTCGGGTGGGTCAAGCGGTGGCAGCGCGATCGCCGTCGCCGAGGACGAAGTTGATCTCGGTATCGGCGCAGACCAGGGTGGTAGCATTCGCGTCCCTGCAGCGTGGTGCGGCGTCGTCGGTCACAAACCGACTCACGGGCTAGTACCCTACACAGGGATCGCCGGGATCGAAAACACGATCGACCACGTGGGCCCTATCGCAGCGGACGTGGAAACTACTGCGCACGCACTAACGGTGATGAGCGGGAAGGATCCGGACGATCCGCGGCAACCGAGTGAGGTCCCAGAGATCGACTACCACAGCGAACTGTCGGCTGATCCTGCAGACCTCTCGATCGCAGTGCTCGAGGAGGGGTTTACTCGTCCTGAGGCCGACGATACCGTGAATAAAGTCGTTGAAGATACACTCGATACAATTGATGCGGCCGGGGGTTCAGTCGAATACGTTTCGCTACCTGCTCACGATGAGGCCGTTGACATCTATAGTGTCGCCCTCGCTGAAGGGACGGTGGCCGCTTTCCAGGGAGAAGGTGTCGGTCGCAACTGGAAAGGGTGGTTCAATACGGACTGGGTGGAGTCCTTCGGCAAGTTCCGACGGGCACAAGGCGGGGACTTCCCGGCTAGTTACAAGTACAACCTTCTGCTTGGCGCGTACACGAGCAAGCAGTATCATTCGAAATACTACGCTGAGGCCATGAACCTCCGGACCGAGCTGACGGAAACATACGACGAGTTGCTCGAAGAGTATGACGTGATCGCAATGCCAACCACGCCCCAACTGCCTAAAGAGTACGTCCCGGACCAAGGTATCCACGCGTTTCTCGACGACGCATGGGGGAGTCTGGCAAACGCCTGTCCGTTCAACGCGACCGGACACCCCGCCATCTCCGTTCCCGCGGGGGCGAGCGAAGAGGGCTTACCTATTGGACTAATGTTCGTCGGGGACCAGTTCGACGACGCGACCGTCTTATCGGCCGCGTACACGGTCGAACAACTCGACAAGCGACCCTGACCGGTCGAGAGGTAATCGACTACTGTCTGGACCGCCGACAGTTCTCGGCTGCGGCAGTTCCCATACCAACGCCGTGGGCTTCGCCGATGGCGTTGGCCGCCAGAATATCCACGATAGAACGGACGGCCATCCTTGCGGTCACACCTGCAGGGTCTATTTGGGGCGAAGTTTCGACGACATCGACCGCATCGACGCCCTGACTCGCTACGACGCCGAGTATCTGGAGCAGTTCCCGAGTGTAGAGGCCGCCATTCGTAGGGACGCCTGTCCCGGGTGCCGCACCGGCGTCTAGCACGTCGATATCCAGTGTGAGATAGACAGCATCGCTTCCCTCGTTCGCCGCCGCGGTGGCTTCACGCGCGACCGTTACCGGGCCGCGCCGAACGACTTCGTCAAGCGAGTAGAGGTTCATCCCCTGCTCGATGGCGACCTCGAGTTCTGATCGCGGGTTCGTGGGCGCACTGAGCCCGATGATGCTGATCTTCTCGGGATCGAACCCGCCTTCGTCGACGGCACGAGCAATCGGACAGCAGTGGTTGTATCGTTCACCAGCGACGGTATCGGCGGTATCAAAGTGCGTATCGATGAGAACGAGGCCCGGGTCCTCCGCACGCTCACCCAGGGCGCGGACACCAGAGACGGTGGTTACGTGATCACCGCCGAGCATCACCGGGAATGCACCCGCATCAAGGACGCGACCTAGCAGCTCGGCACCCCGGTCCAGACTCTTGGCGGCGTTTCCGGGTACGATGGGGATATCACCGCAATCCGCGATAGTATACTCTTCTGCGAGGTCAGTATCGTATTCGAAGTGGTACTGGCGCGTCTGGGCGCTAGCGGCTCGAATCGCCCGCGGCCCCATGTTCGTCCCCGTCCGACTAATACAAGTGTTATCGAACGGGAACCCGACGATACCGACGTCGACGCTCTGCTCCTCAAGTGCATCATCGTCGTACGGGTCGACCTGTGGGGTGTTGAGAAACGAAGCCACACCGGTATCTAAAAACGCCGAGGATGGACGATCTGGAGTCATTTGAATCCACAGACGTCGACAGCCGATAAAAACGTATGTGATGGCCCAATTCTCACCGGGCAGATCGCCTCTGGTCGTGGCACGATTGGCCAGTGCTGGAGGCGTCAGTAAAGTTGACGCTCACTCTCCGCTGTAGGTTCGTTCTTTCCAGTCCGTCGCCTGCTCGAACTCGTTTGCGACGGTAATGAGGCTCTCCTCATCGAAGTGCGAACTGACGAGCATCAATCCGATCGGCAGGCCCTTCTCGTTGGTCCCACACGGAATCGATATCGAGGGATGTCCCGTCATATCGAACGGCATCGTGTTCCGCGTCCGGCCCTTTTTCCCCTGAGCGCGATTGACGGCTTCAATCCGTGTGAGGTCCTCTTCTAACTCGAACGCCGTCATCGGCGTCGTCGGGAGGGCAAGCACGTCGAACTCTTCTAGATACTCGTCGTACGCGTCCGTCAGATCCCTCCGGAGGTTCGATGCTTTCCCGTGGTAACGACCGTAGTACTCCTGTTTGAGATATTGACCCAGAATGCATTTTAGCTTAACTGTCGGCGCGAACTGATCCCCGTTGGCACGGCGGGCCTGACCGAATGCCGCAGCGAGATCCGTGTCGTAGTGGCCATCGACAAAATAGCCCGTATTGTCTGCGTCCCACATCACGGCGGCCTCCTCGTTTTCGACTGCCAACCAAACGAAAAAGCCGTCAACGTGCCAGGGGATCGAGATCTCTTTGGCGTCCGCACCTATGTCCTCCAATTCCTCGATAGCGTCGCGGACTCCCGCGTTGACGGCTGCCTCCCCACCGTCGAAGCCGAAGCCCTCAGTCAACACGCCGATCTTCATGCCTTCTGCCGAGCGGTCCAGTGCGGTGAGGTACTCGCCGACCTCGATCTGACCTTGCCGAGGGTCCAGTGGATCTTCGCCAGCGATCACGTCGAGGACACGTGCTGCGTCCTCGACTGTCCGTGACAGCGGTCCGACGTGATCGAACGACGGGCCGAGCGGTGCGACACCACGAAACGAGACCAACCCGTGAGTCGGCTTGAACCCGACACAGCCGCTCCACGACGCCGGTGTACGGAGCGATCCGGCCTGATCGCTTCCCAATGCGACATCTACCATATCCGTCGCAACGGCAACGGCAGAGCCACCGGAAGAACCTCCCGCCAGGTACCTGTCGTCTGCGGGGTTGAGGATCGGCCCGAACGCTGACATCTCGCCGCTTCCGGACACCGCCATCTCGTCCATGTTGGTTTTCGCGGTGATGCTCGCCCCGGCTTCTAGCACCTTTTCGACGACGGGGGCATCGTATTTTGGCCGGTACCCCTCGAGCACCGACGAGGCACAGGTCATCTCGACATCCGCGACTGCTATATTGTCTTTCACGCCGATGTCGTAGCCACTGAGCGGGCCCTCTGCGTCCGACTCGACGTCACAGATGGTCACGACAGCGTTTTTTGGATCCTCCTCCCGAGTCGCACGGACCCCTGGATCACGCCGGGCCGCGAGTCGGGAACGACTCCGATCGGAGAGCTCGTCGATCCGCTTGCAAAAGCCGATCTTGCTCTCGATCAGTTCGAGATAGTCTTTGACTTCCTCCTCGCTTAGATCGAAATAGTACTGTTGGGAGATGTCCCGGATCTCCTCTCTCGTGGGTGGCCGCACGTTCGGTGGTAGATGAGTCACGCCTCTACCTGTGCTAATAAGCCTACTAAACCCTTCCATTAACGCAAATATCTACCATTCTTTCTCCCCACGGATCGCTCTGTCCGAGCTATGCACGCAAGGTGAAGGTTTGACCTCGCCGAAATTGATATTACTGCCTGGGCAGAAGCGTTCAACAATGTGGTATTGGACCAAACAGCAGGAGCCGCCACAGAGACATGAGTGAGCACCCTGGACAGCCCCGCGACTGGAGCCTCTCGGAACCGACAGTGATGGCGCGGATCGAAGACGCACTCGCATCGGATACCCCTAGCGTTGTGGCCACAATCGTCGCAGTCGACGGGAACGGCTACCGCCGTCCCGGCGCGAAGATGCTCGTCACTGAGGAGTCCGGCGCTGGCAGCATTACGGCAGGATGCATCGAGGATGAAGTCCTCAAACTCGCAATGGACGTCCGCACGTCAGATGAGCCACGACTCGTCCGGTTCGACCTTACCGACGATGACAAGTGGGGGCTAGGACTCGGCTGTAACGGTGTGATCGATCTACTCATGGAACCACTCGACGCACGGTTCGGGCGACTCGTCGACGGTTACATGGAGGGCACTCCCGGCCTGTCCCTGACGCTGATCAGCGGGCCGGTAGGGGAAGGGCGAGTTCGCGATCGACTCTACGTTCCGAAGGGGGACCTCGATTCACTCGCCGACCACCCGGCGTGGCTCGACGAACAGACTTGCGGGCGCATCGAGGACAGCGTCGCCAGTGATAGATCGGAACTGCTCTGTCTCTCGGCTGAATCGGGGGGGTTGCGTCTGTTCGTCGATCCGATTTGTCCCGCACCGAAGCTCTTCGTATTCGGCAGTGGAAACGACGTGCATCCCGTCTCGGAGTTCGCGAAACGGGCCGGCTTCAGGGTTACTGTCGCGACGTTCCGGGGTGGCAATGCTAGCGCCGAGTCGTTTCCGTATGCGGACCGCGTAGTTTCAGTTTCGGCACCCCGTCTCACCGAGACGCTCTCGTTCGACCGGGAGACGTATGCGGTCGTGATGAGTCACAACTTCGTCGATGACCGCCTGGCAGTCGAGTGTCTACTCGACACGGCGACGCAGTATATCGGTATTATGGGTCCATCGGAGCGGTTCGGAGAGATACAGGATGCGCTGGAAACCGAGCGGGGACCGATCTCTGACGCCGAACTGGAGAGACTCTACGCACCGATCGGCCTGTCTCTTGGCGGGGGAGAGCCTAGCCAGATCGCGATGAGCATCGTCTCGGAGGTGCTGGCCGTCCACAACGACGCCACACCAGCCCATCTCCGTGATCGTGACGCCCCGATCCATCCACGAAACTCCTCGTCGGAGGAGTAGTCCAACACTGCGGCCCCAAGCGAAGCACGATACCTTCCTGTGGGACTCGCTACAGTTCCCGCAGCCCGGCGTCCACTAGCTTCGGCAAGACGTGCTGTGGCGTCAGCGGAAGCGACGTGAAGCGAATGTCCGTCGCATTACAGACCGCGTTCGCAACGGCGGCGCTGACCGGCACCAGCGGGCACTCGCCGACCCCTTTCTGGCCGTGTGAGGTCGTCGGATCGGGGTTTTCGAGCTTCTCCATGTTGGTTATCATCGGCACGTCGGCTGCCGTCGGCAGATGATACTCCAGCATTGACCCGTTCTGCAATTGCCCATCCGCGTCATACGCGTACTCCTCGAACAGCGTCTCCCCGAGACCCTGAACGATCGCTCCCTGCACCTGTCCCTCGACGAGTTTGGGGTTGATTGCGTTCCCGATGTCCTCACAGATGGCGATGTCGACAACCTCTATATCGCCAGTTCGCGGATCGATGTCGACGACGACAGCTAATGCTCCAAAGGTGTAACTGTGAGCGACGTTCCCTCGTCCGGTGTCCGGATCGACGAACTCGACCTCCTGACTCTGGTACTTCCCGCGGCCGACCAGCGAGATACCCCCGCGCAGCGCTTCGGGTCGATCCGCTTCTGGCCCCAGTGTTTCTGGGTTACCGAGCATCGCGACGTTCGCGAGCTCACTGAGTTCCATCGATGTCTCGGCATCCGTTCTGTCGAAAGCGAGGTTGTCCGACAGTTCGATATCCTCAGGCGGGACGTCGAGAACGTGCCCTGCGACGGCTTTCAGCGTTTCGGCGAGGTCTTCGGCGGCACGTGCCGCTGCGCTGCCACCGATAATCGTTCCACGATCGGCCCAGACACCGAGGCCTTCGGGCGTCGCGTCAGTATCACCCCGAACTGTGTCGACGCGCTCGATCGGCACGCCTAGCGTTTCGGCCACCATCTGATTGATTCCCGTCTCCGTCCCCTGTCCGATGCTGGCTACGGCGGTGAGGACTGTCACGTCTCCCTGTCGATTCATCTTGACGATCGCCTCGTCGAAATCACCACCGGAGGCGCTCTTGTTTCCACCGCGCTTCATGATCGTCCCCATCCCCACGCCACGGAGTTTGCCGTCGCGTGTTCGCCTGTCACCACGGTGTTCGTCCCAGTTGATCATCTCTCGTGTTCGTTCGAGACAGGTGATCATATCCGAATTGCGCCAAATATGTCCGGCAGCGGAGCGGGTAGGCATATCCTCCTGGCGCGGGGCGTTCTGTAGCCTGAGATCGACGGCGTCCATTCCAATCTCCGCTGCGGCCATCTCGACGAGCTGCTCCCGCATGAAAGTCACCTGCGGATCGCCGAACCCACGAACGGCGGTCGTCGGCATTGTGTTCGTGTAGACGACGGATGCGTCCCAGTGCTGGTTCGGGATCCGATACGGCCCCTGTCCGCAGTTCGCGGACGAATAGGCGACAGCGACTCCATAGGCCGCATACGCGCCTGTGTCCTGTACGAGATCGACCTCGATCCCGACGATATCTCCATCCTCTGTCACACCCAGTTTGCCATCCAGGACCTCCGGTGCCCGCCCTCGTCCGGCTAAGAACTCTTCGGACCGATCGAGGACGTGTTTAACAGGTCGTTCGGTCTTCTTTGACAGCAGGGCTGCACAGATCTCGAAGGAGTAGGGATCGAGCTTGATGCCGAACCCCCCGCCGACATCCGGCAGTTTGCAGACGATGTCACGCTGTTCTAGGTCAGAGATGACCTCCGCAAGTTCTACCGAGAGGAGGTGTGGCATCTGCGTCGACGAGGTGAGTTCGAGCCTTCCGTCTCCGGGATTGTATTTCGCGACACAGCCGTGCGGTTCCAGTGGTGCGGGGGTCGTCTTGTTCGTCTCGAAGGAGCCTTCGACGACCACGTCGGCGTCTGCCATCGGGTCCTCGTGATTGCCGGCGATGACTTGTCCTGTCCAGGCGACGTTGCCCTCCGTTTCCGTCTCCGGATCTGCGTCAAGCTCCGGATGGACGTCCCGGCTGTCGTTATCGAGCGCCTCGTCGACCGATCTGATCGCCTGCTGCGGTTCGTATTTGACTGTTACCAGGTCGGCCGCGTTCCGAGCAATCGTCTCGCTATCGGCCAAGACAACGGCGATCTCTTGGCCGGCGTAGACAACGTGGTCGTCTGCCAGCACCGACTCGTCGTTGAGCATGTACCCAAACGGTTCGTCGACCTTGTCGCCGATGTCATCGTGAGTCCATACCAGTTTCACGCCAGGTTGTGCTTCTGCCTCCGCGATATCGATATCGACGATTCGAGCACTGGCTTCCTCGCTCCGGACGAAACACGCATGGAGCATATCCGGATACTCTATGTCGTCGACGTACTCGCCGTGGCCCGTCACGAAACGCTGCCCGTCGTAACTATTTACTCGCTCTCCGACGGGCCCATCGGTCGACCGCTCCGACTCGTCGTTAGCCGACTGTTGCTTTTGCTTACTCATTAAACCACTGTGCAAAAGCCACTCTCTGGTTGACTATCTGATTACTTCTCGGTCTCATTAGCACACGATAACGCCCGAATTGAATTATAGTTTTTGTCCCTTCGACGAGTGTGATGGTATCTAACCCATCAGTAATATTGCTCCTCAGCGTCGGTAAACTCCAGGGGGGATGTGCTCTGGTACTCACTGAACCAACTACAATACCTGATCTACTATGGTTAGCCCGTATTGGTTACAGTTCCGACCGGAGTATCGGCACAACGGGACATCTCCTCCGATGTACATATCAACTCTAGCTATGGCTTGATGTATGTTCGAAGAACGTCTCCATCAGTTGGGCCTCCGTTTCAAGCAGTGCCGGGTCATCTGGTTTCCGAGGGCGAGAGTGGGGCACAGTAGTCTCATTGAAGATTTGGCCATCAGTGTCCAGGAAAGTGATTGACTCCGACAGGTAGACAGCTTCGCTGATATCGTGCGTCACGAACACAATCGTTTTTCCGGTCTTTTGCCAGAGGTCGATCAGATCGTTTCGAAGGTTTCGCGCTGTGAGTTCGTCTAGCGAACTGAAGGGTTCATCCATGAGTAATATCGACGGGTCGACCGACAACGCGCGGGCGATACCAACTCGCTGCCGCATGCCACCGGACAGCCGAAGCGGATAACTATCTCGCTCCTCACTGAGTCCGACGGTCTCTAGTGTTTCGTTGATTATTTTGTCTTGTTCATTTTTGGGGACCCCTTTGGCATTCAACATGATCCCGATGTTTTGGCCCACAGTTCGCCAATTTAACAGCCGAGGCTCCTGAAAAACGTATCCGATCGGCAGATCGCTAGGCGTCACCTCCTCTCCTTTGTGCATGATCTCACCCCCATCTGATGGGATGATCCCAGCGAGGATATTCAAGAAAGTTGATTTCCCGCAGCCCGATGGGCCCATGATGGATTTGAACTCCCCATTGTCCACGCTGATGTCGATACCGTCGAGGACGGTGAGCTCGGTCCCGTCCTCCTCGTTGAACTGTTTCCGTAATCCTGTTATTTCAAGTGACATGGTTAGTGCGTTTTTCCGTCTGGTGCCCCACTGCTCTTTGGGGCGGTCGTTCTATTTTTTTTTCGTGTCGTTCGGAGCCGCTCGATAATCAGTGTCGGTTCTCCATCTCGATACGATTTGCCGCTGCTGAGTGTATCGGTATATCATGCTCTCCACCTGAATAGATACTCTTCTAAGGGTTTCAGAATTACATATTCGATCACAAGGACAATTCCGATGAATATCATCAGGTAGCCGAGGACGATATCAATATTTCCGAACTGGAAGTGGGTTCGAAACATCGCCCCTAGCCCGTCGGAGAGACCGAACACTTCTCCGAGGACAGTTACCTTCCAGACCATCCCCAGAATGTATCGGTAGCTACCAAACAGATACGGCAACAGGTGTGGAATATAGACGTGCCGCCAGACAGCTGCTGACGAGAGGCCGAACGTATGAGCCATCTCCAAGAGGCCGACATCTACGTCTTGTGCACCCTCCCACATGTTGATAATTCCATAGGGAGTGGCGGTGACGATCACTGCGAAAATCAGCCCTGTTTCGTTGAAGCCGAACCAGACCAGCGACAACAAGATGACGACGACCGCCGGAATAGACATTCCAAGCGGGAGCAGATTCACCAGCGAGTCGCCGATCGGTCTGATAACCGTCATTAGCACACCTAACACGATCGAGAGGACCAGTACGACCCAACTCGCCACCATCGCTCTGACGAAGGTTATTCCAACATGGTCGAAGGCCGTTAACCCGTAAGCATCTTTTGTAGTCGTAAGTAAGTACGTTTGTTCGAAAGTTGTAATCGGTCCCGGCAGGGTTCCTGGATCGTTGATATACATCGATAGAACCGCCCAGAGAACTAACAGCCCAGCGATCGGCAACACCGTCTCTGCAATGTTATTTTTGATGATCGACAGCAGTCTTAGGACCACCGATCGGTCCCCGAATACCGACGATTTGGATTGGTTCAAAGCCATTATGCTGTCTCGATATTCGTCTGTGTCCCCTCTACATTGGGGCGCCATTGAAACGCACGTTCCTCGACGAACTTCAACAGTCGTTCAATGGCAAACATCGCAAACATCATTGGTAACGACCAGGCCAGAATCATGTCCGCACGAACTGCAGTAAAATAGTAGTTGACGACGAACCCGATTCCGACGTAGGATCCGAAGATTTCTGCAACAAGTGAGAGCTTCCACGATAGCGCGAACGCGAGGCGTCCGGATGAAAACAGGAATGGAAGTAGTGATGGCACTACAATATGTTTCCAGGTCGCTACTGTGGATAGATCGAACGTTTGGCCCATCTCCAGAAGATTCTCGTCAATGGACTCGGCACCCTTCCAGATGTTCACAGCGACATACGGCGTCACCGCTAACACGATCACAGCAACCATGCTCAGGTACTCTGTAACACCAAACCACATGACAAATATGAACGCCCAGACTACCGCTGGAAACGTCAACAGTACCATTACGGGGACGGTCAGATACTCACTGTAGCGCCATACCCCCATCAGGATTCCGAGAGGTACGCCGATAAGCATGGTGATAGCGAATCCTATCAGTATCCGTTGAGTAGTGATCCACGCGTGTTCGACGAACGAAAACTCACTGGCTCCCGTAACAACCGTGTACGTCAATTCTGTAAGGTGTAGTACGCTCGGCAGATCCCTCTGTGCGAATGAGAGCGACAGTACTTCCCAGACCACGAGCAGGAGAATTATCGTGTACAGGGTTGGCTGATAAAACACGGAGTCGTAATCAAATGCGTGAACGAATCCAGCACGGTTACTAGCCATTATCACTCGATCTCGTCGTGAGTCAGGAAGTTATCACGGCTGGGGACTTCCTCGATCGCATCGTTCCGTTCGAGTAGTTCGTAAAACTCCATCGTCGAGTCGATCCATCCTTCTCCCCAATCGGTAGGGAACAGGGGTGTATCGTCGTCTTGTAGTAGTTCCTCGATCACATCCATCTCGGAATCGTCTTCAATATTGATGCCCGCTAAGGTACCGTACTGGGACGTCGCCTGTTCGAAGTCCGTCTTGTACAGTTCGACAGCGTCTTTCCAGCCGTCCCAGAACCCCATCGCTGCTGCAGGGGTATTTTCGACGAAGTTGTCGAACGCAGCGTGCATAGTCACCTGTGGTGGATATCCTGTTTCATCGACCCAACTGTCTGCCAGATACGATATCGATCGGAATCGATCGTCGGCTAAAGCCTGGATGGTAAACCCAGTAAACATGATTGCTGCGTCGACCTCTCCATCTGCGAGCATCTCGTAAAGGGCTGGGGACGCCGCGTCGACTGTCTCGGCTGGATCCTCCATTAGGTCGAACCCATGATTCTCCAACCAGAGTGATCGGAAGGACTGCACGGTTCCCGACGAGAGTTGATCTCCACCGAGGACCTTGCCTTCGAGGTCGCTCACATCCTCGATATCGGAATCCTCCCGCACGAACACGTGGTTGATTTCAGTCATGCTGGGAGAGTATACTTTCATCGGAACACCGTCAGCGAAATCAACTGGCGTATCGAAGGTCGTCGCGACCCCTGCTCCGGTACACTGCTCCCCTGAAAAACATCTAATGAACTGGCCGTAACCCGTCACCTCGAAACTAAAGTCCACACCGTTGTCCATCCAGACGTTGTTTTCTTGACCGTACAGGAAGACTGGAATCGTCAGGCCCCCCTCCGGTCCCAGAACGTGAACGCTAGGATTCTCCGATTCGGAATCGTCGCTACCACCCAGACAACCTGCTAATCCACTACAAGCAACCACTGCCGAGCCCTGAAGCGCCTTTCGTCGCGTTATGCGTGACGGTCCACTTGGTAATTCATCTCCCATAGTGGCATGCAATCTAAGCAGATATATAAGCATTTGTCGCCCATATGGTCTAAGAATATTAGGAATCATAGACACTTGCACATTTTTATCGCACGTTGGGTTCGGTCCGAGACTTCCTGAATAGAGACTTATGTACGCCGGTTACACAAATAGCAAACCGATTTGTAATGCCACCGCGGCCAGCAACTACCGCCAGTCGTATCGCTGCACTTCCATCGACGAATATAGTGTCATCACTTTCACTAACTCGTTCACGTCGATCGTACAGGAGTCGATCTCGCCATCCTCGTGATCGATGGTAAGTACTGACGAAAGGGCCTGTAAATGTACCTTTTCGAAAGATGGGGGTTCACTGTTAGCTGTTATTTTAATATCTGTCTCGTCCGTAAACGTCAGCTCGGCTGGCATTGGTTATGTTTCCCCAGCGTTCTCGAAGGCCAGTTTCAGCCCTTCTCTGATGGATTCGTACTTTGCTTGCGCAAGTGCCTCCATAGTTTCGTACTCTTCTGGGGTGGCAAACCGCTTTGCGACGAGCCGACCCGCATGCGTGTGGTCGCCTTCGTCTGCGACGATATCATCGAGTGAACTCGCGATATCGGGATACTCGTCTCTAAGATAATCAGACAAGTTCCGAATTTGAAATGCGGCACCGATCTCAGTCGAACACTGGAATCCAGCCGCTACGTGATGCGGTTCTTCGTGGTCTGCCCCAGCATATCCGGCTTCGACAAGTGTGTCGTAATACCCGTCAGGATGGTTCGGTGCGGTCCACGTCGCCATATCGGCGTTTACGTCAAACTGGGCGGCCAAGTTCGAGAATATCCGTGCATGCTTGATTTCGTCCCGGATCTGTTTACCGAGTCCGACGATGAGTTTCCGATCATCGTAGTATGGATCGCCTCGTCGATAAATTAGGTCGATCTGACGAACGGGTGGCAACAGGCCGTAATAAAACTCCTTCCAGGCAAATGCAGGGAACTCTGCACGGATTGTGGCCTCTGGGCCTCCCAGTCGGTCGAAATATTCTTCGTTATAATACTCGTCCGCCAACTGTTCTGCTTTGGACTTGTGCTCGTTCATCAGGTTCTGAACGAACTGATCCGGTGATCTGGTAGCACCCGACATTGGACACGTGACGCTTTGGTGTGTAAATATAAAAAGTTGTGGCGAGCTTGAACAAGATTGTCGTAGTATATCGATTTGTCTTACACTGATGGTCGATTTTTACAGATATTAGTGTCGATGTCAATAATTACCTCGATTCGTCCAGTAAATTCCCAGCCTGGGAAATCAGCAGTGGTTCCTCCATTAATCACGACAAAGGAATCTTCAAGTGCTCATATCGGTGTGGAGTGTTACTTCCGTTTTCAAATTAGCAATTACTGGCTCTAATTAGGGCTCTTGGACCCAAGGGTTACGTGTTGGCGATCGTTTGGACACCCACCTGTCTTACACCCGTACTTATGTAATAATCGGCTGTCAATTCCAACACCTCTCCCGTCACGCTAGTTGCTGAATCCATCCATTACGAAAGTGGATATGCAACAAATTTCCCAAAATAAAAATCAGGTCGCACTTTCTCCCTAGCTGAATTCTCTTTGGAGACGCATTAATCGGGAGTGTGGACTCCAGTATACTAACACACCCAACTCTGTTGCCATATTTTTGTACTGCTCTCTTTCTATCCTGGGAAGCGAAAACACTGGAACTCACCATCCGTGGAGATGATCCTCTTACAGTTAGATATAGGTAGCCAGATACTATAGAGTGTCTCATACATGTCCAGTGTAAAGTACGCCGCTCCAACAACCATTGCGGGAGCGTGCTCGCTACTGGCGGAACACGGGGAGGATGCGACAGTGCTCTCTGGGGGCCAAAGTTTGATTCCCCACCTTCGACAGCGTGAACTACCGTACGATATTTTGGTAGATATCAGCGATATTGACGGACTGTCGCACGTGAAGCTTGCTGCTGGTCAACTGCGCATTGGCTGTCTCGCCCGGCATGCTGACATAGCCGCAGATAAAACTGTCTCAGAAACCATTCCTGCTTTGTCCGAGGTTGCGGGAAGTATCGGGGATGTACAGGTGCGTAACTGTGGGACATTCTGCGGTGCGTTGGCTGAGGCAGATCCCGCTGGTGACCCACCAACTGCGGTCACTCTCCTCGATCCTGATGTCGTCGTAATGGGTGTTGATGGCGAGCGAATACTCGATGGCGCCACGTTCGTCACTGGCCCGCACAAAACTGCCCTACAAAGTAACGAGGTCATCACCGAACTCCGGTTTCAGTCGCCGCCTGATAACGTGGGGATCGCTTACGAGAAGTGGACACCGAGCGAAGTCGCTTGGTCGATTGCTTCGGTTGGTGCTCGTGTTGAGATCGTTGAGGGTGTCATATCCGCAGCCTGTCTTGTTACGGGTGCTCTCGAAGCGAAACCACGAGTAATCACCAGTGCTGGAAATGTCTTGGTGGGGAACGAACCGACTGAGGAGCTACTCACCGAAGCTGCGGAAACGCTTGGCGAGTCCGTTAGCCCCCGGTCCGATTTTGAGGGAGACGAAGCGTATAAATCTGAACTCAGCAAATCGGTTGCGAAAGACGCGCTCAGTACGGCTGTCGAACGGGCAATTAATTGATCACGATGACTCCGAACACCACCATCCCTGAACCACGATCCATTATCGATATCGAACTTGTTCTCAACGGCGAAGAGGTAGAACGAGAAGTCGGCGCAGACACGTTGTTATCGCGATTTTTACGTAATGAGGAGTATCTTACTGGAACTCATCGAGGCTGCGAATCCTCGAAATGTGGAGCCTGCACAGTGCTTGTCGACGGCCAGCCGGTCAAATCGTGTAACGTTTTGGCGGTCCAAATCGACGGCAGTGAGCTCACGACTATTGAAGGGCTCGCCGACGACGGAACTCTCGATCCGGTACAGGAAGCGTTCTGGGAAACGCACGGGCTACAATGTGGATTCTGCACACCTGGAATGGTGCTCAACGCGACGGCGCTCTTGGAGACGAACGATGACCCAAACGTCAACGAAATCCAAAACCACTTATCGGGGAACATCTGTCGATGTACTGGCTACACCAAAATCGTTGAAAGCGTCAAGAACGCTGCCCAGGATGCTGAGTCACAGTAACAATGATTGCGGTGTTTTCCCCGTGATGTAGCACGACTCGGATTGCCGGAACTCCGTCAACCCCCTCAGGGTAACGTTCTATGACCTCCGTCTCGATGGTTTTGAGGAACACAATTGATCACCCGCTACCGTCACCCGATAACCCCGATTGAAAGTAACTGTTTGACCTTGTCGGTGTTCAACGACGCTTCTTGATCGGCTGTTGAAGGTCACCGTCGGATCCCATACGAGCAAAAATCATCTGCCTTCGATGAGCCCGACCATTCCATGCTTACCTCTCTTTAGAGAGCTATATCAAGAGGCGACTTACCAACACTGGATCGTCGCGTTTTGCTACCTCGGTATCGAGCAGTGTCCCGCAACACGGGCAGATGAACTTTCGGAGGCAGTACTCCTCTGGACTCTCTGTGGCCGTCCCAACATCTGAGACTGCTCCCTCAAGTACTCCTGTCGCTGCTTTCCAGTTTTCGTCGGCACGACCGACTAGTTGATCGCAGCTATCACACGAGACGTATGCCATGTCCTCTGAATCAGTTACAATTCTCAAGTTAGCACCCAAACGGTACTGAGTTTCCGACGTGGTACCGACAGATGGAGCGCTTTCTGGAATCTCAGCCTCCTCTAATCGTTGCTCGTATCGGCGCTCTCGAGTCTCAGTAACCGAGCCGGTAACCTCTCCCTCTTCATCGACGGGGACGCAGTAGACGGTTCTGGCTGTTTGCGGTGCGATATGTCCAGCTTTAACGTCTTCTACGACTTTGTCTGGGTCCCTATCGAGTGGGTCACCGTAGCCGCCACTGCCCGGGAACCGAACATGGAATACATCTCCGCCTTCGAGCGGGTTAACGCCCCAGTGAAGATACTCAGGTTCGGACATTGTGGATTTCGCCGGGGGGAACGGGTTCTCTTCGCTATCTAACTCGACGTCTCTGTGTGTAACGTACTCGGCGTTTGCCCCTGGATAGCCACCGAAGATACCAGTCGAGTGAGGGACATCGATCCCACGGCCCATGCAAACCATTTCGAGATCATCGAAGGTGTCCTCAGCAACTGGCGTGACGGCGTATTCGTGGCCGACGCCGCCACGGAATTCACCGGGGCCTCCGGAATCTTGCGTGAACTGCCGGTACAGATACATCAGGGGTAAGACGGCTTCGTGGCGCTCAGTATTCCCCCACCTGGAGACGATGTTGACCACTTCTCCCCCGAGGTCAACCCCGTCATCGAACGCCCGCGCGCCGCCGGAGCCAGCAAACGTGTCGGTCAGCGCCTCGACCTGAGAATCACCATCGTCCGTGATTTCCATGGTAACGTGACAGTGTGTCCCGTGCCAGACAGCAGTCGAGCGGTCCTCGTACTGCTCACTGGCACCCAACAGCTTTGAGACCGCCAGCGTCGACAGGGAATTACACATCTGGAGCGTCCCGATCGTCGCGATCGAGATCGGTGCCGGGCGTTCAGCGTTAACGATCGTCCCCTTCGGTGCATCGACACTGATAACGTTGAAAATACCGTCGTTCCACGTCATATCGTGGCACAGAAGCGGTAACAACGGTGCGATAACTCCGCCGATAGTTCCGATTTCCGTGCAATTAAAACCCACCTCACTTTGTTCGTCCGTCCCCTCAAAATCGAACCGAAGCGAGTCGCCCTCTTTTTCAAGGGCCAGTTGTACGGTGAACGCTTTGTCCTCCGAAGCAGAATCGAGATACTGTCGCTCCTCCCATCGTCCGTCCGGCAGTTCCTGCAGCCGTTTGCGCAGTTTCTTTTCGGACTGCTCGATCAGCTGCTCACCGACAGATTCGACCTCCTCAGGTGAATACTCCCCCATCAGCTCTTGAAGCCGATCTTTCGCCACGTTGTTGGCTGCGATCTCCGAACGCAGATCCAGTTCGACCATCCCAGGATCGCGGCTCATATTCAAGATGGTCCTGAGTGCATCCTCTCGCATTTCCCCCTCGTCGATGAGTTTGAG
>LKMJ01000104.1_pt1 | contig 51210 bp, 58 predicted proteins | sample 643391 | NCBI WGS metagenome assembly LKMJ01 (sample SAMN04112250, study PRJNA286221) | soda lake metagenome | biome: soda lake; feature: Kulunda Steppe; material: water; isolation source: sample PL-Br10 brine of Picturesque Lake | place: Russia: Kulunda steppe | collected 2010-07 | reverse complement strand
TCGTGGTGGAGCGACCGACTCCCACGGACACAACGAGTGTGTTCGGGTGTAAATTCCAGCCGACTCCTCACGGAGAAGGTCGGGAGGAATTAAATTCGCCTGCGGGTGCGGTGCGGCCCCAAGACGGGGAAGCCTCGGGGCTTGACCCCGAGGTACTTCACTTTTATTGCCTCTCCTTCATTAAATGACCGTGTTGGGGCTGGGATTGTAATCTCTGCTCCAGGCATGAGAGAACAGTTAGTTACTATCTATCTTAAACATTCATATTTTCTATACCGTGGGCGAAAACCTATTTCTTTTATTAGTTCCCGAGAAATCATTGAGTAACAGAATGCGTCTCGACGAGTACCTTGAAGACTTTGAAGTTGATGTCGAAGCAAAAAAGAGAAAGCTAGCAGAAGACAAGTCGTACGAGATCCTTGACCACATCGAAGGGATCAACGATCGTATTGAGCCGGTTCGTGACACGACACATGTTGGACGGGCTGCACCAGAGATATTCGTTGGACGGGCTGGATACCCGAATATTACGACTGGGATCCTCGCTCCAACTGACCCAGAGGCTAATGCAGCTGCACACAAAACAACGAGTGACTGGTATCACCGCGGGCTTGATATTGGAAATGTCATGCAGTACCGAACTGGGTTGCTCAACTCACAGCATTCCGGGGAAGTGAACGTTCACGATACATGGTCCGGGTTTATCGGGACGCAACGAGAGGTAGCAATCGCTGATGATCCAGTAAGTGTTGAGATGGATCTAGCAACCACACCAAACGTTGATCTCTCACTTGATGATGTGTCAGCACCAACAGGACCGCGTGCGAGTGCTGTGAACGCTGAATTGACAGAGAATCCGTCAGTCCCACGGGCAGTTGAGAAGACACTTGAGGATGACGACTGGCAAGCTGAAGGAGCAATGTCGTACCTGTATAACCGTGGGTTCGATGTATATGAAATCAATTCAATTCTCTCCGCTGGTGCACTCGGTGAAGCAGAAAATCGTCGGTTAGTCCCGACACGATGGTCGATTACTTCAGTTGATGATACTGTTGGGAAGTTCCTCCGTGGACAAATCAGGAATACTCCATCAATTGACGAAGTCGAGGTGTATGAAGAGACGTACATGGGGAATCGGTACTGGGTTGTTCTTGCTCCGGGGAAGTGGGAGTTTGAATTGGTGGAGATGAAATCTCCTGGGAGTGTCTGGAATCCGGACGCAAACGGGAATGTATGGCTTCAGTCCGCGTACGAAGGGTACGAAGGAAGAACACAGTATGTCGAAGAGACATCCGGAGCGTATTATGCGTCACGGTTGGGGGTGCTTGAACACTTGGTCGATCGAGGACGGCAAGCGAAGGTGTTGGTGTTGCGTGAAGTGTCAGATGATTACTGGGCTCCTGTTGGTGTGTGGCAAGTCCGTGAATCTGTTCGGAATGCATTCGGGGATGAAAGTGCAACCGGTGAAACGTTCCACGGGACTGTGAAGCAATTGATCTCAATGCTTCCTGTTGAGAAGGCTGCTCTTCGTCGGAAGTCAGAGATGGTCGCCGGAATCCAATCAGATATCACCTCATTTTGAGTAAGGTTTCGGTGATTTCTCTTTTCCAGTTGGATTTCACAGGGATTAACGTGGTTGGTTGTCTTTCTAAGTGTAATGACGAGGTTCCTGATCTCGGACCATCATTTTGATCACGATAACATTCGAGAGTACTGTAATCGGCCGTTTGACTCCGTTGATGAAATGAACCGCGTCCTTCAAAACCGGTGGAAGGAGGCGGTTGGTCCTGACGACGTTGTTTTTCACGGCGGGGATTTCGTGATGGGGTCAGGTGAGCGAGCAGGTGAACTCCTCAATGAACTCCCGGGGGCTAAACTGCTTATTGAAGGGAACCATGATCGCTTCTCGCCAGAAAGAGTCTCAGTTCCCGTTGTTGAAGACACGATCATTCAGCATGATGGGTTCCGGTTTTGGTATACGCATCGACCAGAAAATGTTCCCGACTACTGGACTGAATGGGTTCTGCACGGGCACACCCATAATGATGACCCGTTCATCAATTACAGTGCAAATCTCGTGAATATCTCTGTTGAAGTTGTAGGGTATACACCGATTCCATTGCCACAAGTGACGAAGGCTTTATCTGTGATGTCAAATGGAGAGATTGCTGAAACAGTGCATGAGAGCCCGATCAAGCACCACCAGTGGTATCAAGAGACTACCACCAAAAAATAGAGTTACTGAATCTGCGAAGATATTTATTATATGAATGATTTCATCTTTATACCGGTGACCAAACGATATGAATTGGATTCACTCCGGGCACTAATTATGAATGTTGAAACGCCAGATCACGTGTCGAACCGTGTATTCCACGAAATGGAGATTCCTCCTGGGACGATTTGCCGGAGGCACTGGAAGGATTCTGACAATGGGGAATGGAACCACGGAGACTGGTTTATTGTTGTGTCTCGCCCAAAGATGGATAACAACGATATTGGTGAGCAAATCCGTGTTGTGTACGTTGATGGTGAGGATAAAGGTAATGTTGATAAGCAATTCTTGGGTGGTTTGGGGGTGCAACCACCATACCGAGCAGTGTGTGAAAAGCACGATTTCCAAATCCCAGAGCGGTACGTATTCAATTCACGTACCGCTCGACTGATTCGATACATTTTACGGAGATTATAGGAGGAACAGACGCAATACCACGGTCTTCAAGCCCAGGAGGGGGTAAGTTGTCCCTCCTGTATCTTTCACACTCCACTTTTTAACACTGTAGTCTGCAAATCAAACTCACCGTAACGAGGGAGTCGTTCACACCACCTTGCAAGTGTAAACCACGGTCAGAAGAGTTGGAAGTGCTATCCCCGCCGTTTCTTCATAATGATTTTCAGAAGGAGAAATACTGTATTTTATGACTATGTGGGTTGTGAATCATATATGTTCAATATGCCTTGCAACGGTTTGAGTCAAATGCCGTTAAGAGCACATCATGTAGGACATGGGTGGGAACAAACTGACTTGCCGGGTGGTTTGGATGGGTGATCCGAATACAGACAAACAAGGAAGTGGGAGTGGTATGAAACGGACAGCATGTAAACACCGGAACCTTATTGAATGTGATGAGTGCGGTGACACCATTGGAGATGGTGATTTGAAACGCACAGTCCACTGGTCGTATTGGAATAAAGAACTGCAGAACTTCAATCGGCGAGCAAGACAAGAGCATTATTGTGAAGGTTGTTGGCGAGAAGAATTTCAGCGAGATGCAGCAGCTTACTATGAAGTGACTAATGCTTCGCAATTATGGGGGATTCTCGCTGCGGCAAATGGGACGCTTGTTGCTGATCTACGACCGTGTTTTGTTGGTGGCCGGCCATGGATCCGTGTCGTTGATGACCAACTTCAGGCGATGAACACGACAGTTGTGGGCTCGCATGAAAGAGATGGGGAACGGGTGATCGAATTCGGTACCGAGGAGGTTGATGTTGGCCGTGACTGGTTCATGGATGTTTTTCCTGACAATGAAGAGAGTACAAACGGTGATTCTAACTCCAGTGGTAGGCCAACGATCGTGTTATTGAAGCCTGCAAATGAAACACCCTTCGATGAATGGGAGGAACCACCTGATGATCAGCAAACACTTGACGAGGTTAGTGACTGATTGCTACAACTCGGAAGGGCTGATCAGTTACTTGTTTCGATCAAGGACTTCCAGTCGATTCTGTTTCTGATGTTGAGAGGTGTTTAAAAAGTGCGTCAAGTTCCCAAAACGCATTAGAGTCAAACACACAAACGTACCGCATTTTGTGACTAAGATGGCCTCCCTTGGGTCGTTGATTGGTAGAAGAGAATGTCAGTGAATCCTGGTTCAGTAATGCATCACTCACAGTTTCTGGTTTTAAACCAAGTTCAAGTGCAACGGCACGACCAGCAGCTTCTACGTACTTTTCGAATTCAGGCGTGGTATCAGGGACAGCCGGTTCCCCGAGGGTGAGTGGTTCATGCCCTGGATATGGTGCTGGGTAAAAATCAGATGGTTCATACGATGGTGGATCGACACTGAGTCGTTGAACTTCTGCAGCGACCGTCACTGTCTGTGGTGTTACATGAATTGTGACAAGAGAATTCGTTGATCCCGGGCCGACTGTTTCTACTTTCCGTGTAATTGATTCCGGTGGTTCAGGCCCAAGGTCATCATGACGGTAGTGACTTATCATTGATGCAACAACAGATTCAACGTCGGCACGGACTGTGAGTGGGTCTCCTTGTGGGGACATACCATCGGTTGACATGGCTGGGGTTTGGGGTTGTTGTAAAATAAGCGGTTGTATGACAACATCAGTGAAATACGCAGTATTTCGTAGATTTATCGTTTATTACATCGTAAACATATTTACGTCAAGAAGAGATAACCACATAGTTGGAAGTGTCCATTGATGAATTACGAGGAGTGCCAGTTCGGCGTCAGTGGAGTCAGAGGACTGGTAACTTTTGAATATTGCACAACACAGGAGAGAGCGCCGATGAGAAGAGACAGGACAGTAGAATGGTCTGCACACTGACAATATGACGGTTTTGATGGGTTGTTTGGGGAATGCAATGCATTAACACACAACAGTTTTAATTATAAAACAGCCCGATCAAAATGTCTACAGACTTACCGGACACACAGGAAGAGACGGTGAGAAGAGATCCGCCATACGAAGCGATTTGTAAAGCGTTGCAACCTGGCGTGCTAATTATGGTGAACGCATCAGATCCGACGAGCACAACAATCGATGAGATGCAAGTTACATCCGTTGATGAGGAAACCGGTCAAGTTATACTTGAAGGGCAAAACGGAACAGAATTCACTATCCGCCACGACGACCGCCAATACCGGACTGCTGTGAAAGAGCTCGGTGACGCTGGTACATCACGTCTTCACGAGCCAATTACAACAATCGAAATCATTGGGACGACACGATCAATGTGATAGTGTTACCTGTTGATTCAGAACTTAATTTGTGAGTTGGAAACCATTGTTTTAGAAAGGCAGGGAACAAACGATACGTATATGCAAACCACACCAGCATACGTCGGGTGGGGAACACACGAATTTGATGAAAATGCAGTCTTCCTAGTGAACTTACCGAAAGATCCGGGTGTGTATGCACACGAATTCTATATCGGTCAGGATGAAGCTGGTAATGACCGGTTACATCACCGGATGATTGATACAGAGGTTGATGAGGCAGCATTCACACATGCGTTCAAAGATGAAGATGCGGAAGCACTTTTAACGCTATTAATCGATCGACGGAAGTACTGGATAGGTTTTACTGATGTTGAAGGTGACGGTATTGAAGATAACGTCACAATGTATGATGGGCAGCCATCACCTGATGATGGGTTGTTTAAGCAACAGCATGTTCACGATACAGCTTACAGAGAGTTAGTGAAAATAGCTAAATCACTCTACGTTCCAGAAGCGTAAAACACACCAATGCAAATATTGTGATGGTGATCTGGTTTTCAAGGGTGGTCAACTACCCACGTACGGTGGCACCGGGAATCCGAGTTAATTATCATTTGAACTACGGCGGTGTTTGCAATCACTTCCTATGTAGTTACCATCGATCGAACCAGCAGTTATTTTCTTGCAATAAGTGACGGCAAATGCTTTTACTCGTTTGATGTGTATAAACAACTACCATGAAGAGGCGTGAGTTTTTCAATATTATAGGTGGGGTTGCCGTCACTGGCGTAACCATCAGTACTGCTGGGTGTCTTGGAAGCGATGACGATGACCAGAATACGCCAGTTGTTGATCCATCCACTGGGGGAGATAGTGATGTGGATGGTAACGGGAGTGTAGATATTGAGCAGGCTGCAGAGTACATCGAAACGGCGGAAGAGGAATTGAATGAAGCAACAGAGCACATTGACAATGAGGTACGGTCATTTGATGGTGTGACTCTTGATGGATTGGGGTCGTTCAATAGTAGTGTGATCCATGAGCACAGGGAAAACGCTGTGAGAGTGCTTGATGAAGCAGAACCGGTTGCATCAGAAGGCCAGCAAGTAATGATTGATGAGTTACGAACGTTTTCTGACGGGCTAGAGTTAATCGGTGGTGTTTTTGATGGGTTTGACCGTATCATCACTTCGTACAAAGATTTAGAAGAAGGGGTGAGAAGTCATGAAATAGGTGCTGCAAGAAACGCGGTAGATACGTATAGGACAGAACTTGAAGAAACAACAACGACATTCGGTAATGCACGTGATATCCTTCGGAACGTTTCTGAGGAGGCTCTGGAAGAGTTATCGTTATTCACGCCTGGGTATCTCAATAGTCGCATTGTTGGGATTGACGAAACACTGAGTCTGTTTGCATCACTTGAGTTCGGGTTGGAAGATTTTGTGAACGGAGCAGATCATTACGTCGATGCCGTTACTGCAGTTAGGAACGGTGAGTTAGTCACGGCAGGCACTGCGTTGAGTGAGAGTCTCCCGTATTTTAACGATGCACAACTTGAATTCGCTGAATTCGAGGATGAAGTCGCGGTCACATACCAGCCCGAAGTCCAACGGTTCAAGTGCTTTGCAGGGGAGAATGTTGAGACGTTTTCAATTCTCATTGAAGGGATAGAGGCGGAAGTTAATGGAGATGGGTCAACAGGGACTACAAAGTTGATGGAAGCAAGTCAGGTGTACGGTACGTGCCGGTATAACTTGCTAGAGGGCGTGATTGAAGAATTTGAAGAAGATCTGTTCTAACCGGTGTTTGTGTTGCTTACCAGGCGTCGAGAGAGTCATGACTTTCTTTTCGTGCCCCGGATTGGTCAGTCGATTCACCGAATACTGTGATGTGCTCATCACAGAATGAGATGAATTCCTCTGTTTCATCAGCGAAGAAAACAGCATCAATTGCATCCGGGTTCTGACTCATAATTCGATCACGCCACTTTTCTCTGACACGATCGTTCGGGAATGGCTCACCAGAGATGTTAAAGATGACAACACGCTTCGCTGTCGGTGCCTCTTTTTTTAATTCACCACAACATGTCGCTGCAGCTCGCGCGCGTTTCGAGACGTCATTCGGTTTCGCACGAAGTGCTTTCCCAGCAACTGCGTTACCGGTAAGCTCTACCTCACCTTCACTGCCTGCACTATTGACAACGAGGTTCGGTTGGCCTGGAATTGCTTGATCTTTCTTCACATCGAACCCATTCTTTTGCAAGGTTTTGTGGACATCTTTGTAGAATGCTCCTCTGGCATGTTGGATTCGATTCCGTTCTTGCGAGCGGAAATACAAGAGCAACACCGTTTCGAGTGGTGTTTCACCGGTCAAGTATTTCAGACATCCACGTGAGATGAACGCCTGAATTGCAAATTCACCTCTGATTTCTGCGTTTTCATCTGCAAACCGGTAGAGGCTTTCAATTCCAAGGTGTTCACGGACAATTCGTTCTGTCATGTGGCACGCAGAAACAAGCGCTTGTAACACAACGGGTGGATCGTAGTCAATCGCATCTTCATAATCAGTGAACCGCGCACGATCGAAATCAATAATGTACCCGTTTTCGGTGTGCGTTGTTGGGAGGTTCGTGACGAGTGCGTCAGCAACCCGTTCACATTCTCGATACAGCATGTCGTAGAACTCGTCAGGCGCGTCCCCGTATGCACGAGGGTATTTGGTCACGTCGATCTCTGACGCCGTGTACGAGTCCAATGTCGGTGTTTTTGTTGCCATTGTGAATCACAGTGCAATCTTAGTACGATTGGATTGGTTGTTGGAGTTGCGGTGCCCAGGTTTGACAGTCAACAGCCAACTCACTGAGCTCGTCTTGCGTGTAAATCGCAGTAAGGTCATCACCGACTTCTTCCCAGAACTCATCTTTGATGCGTTCGTACCGTTCTTCCGGGATTTCCTCAGCAAAGTCGATCACGATGACAATCTTCGCGTTCGGATGGAGGGCAGCAAGATCACGGACTTCGGAGTGGAATTCCCGAACCCGTGTGCCGAGATCCTGTTTGTTACTACTGCGGATTTCACCAACGATGGCCATATCATCATTGTTTTTCGGGACCGCAATGTCAGGTGATCCATCAACTTCCGTGTCTGGAAGCAACGGAATGCCGCGTTTCTCTATGTATGTCTGGACTTCATCTTCGAAGTCCTTGCGGTAATGCCGACGGTGATCAAGTGTCCATCGATAAATGGTTTGTTGAATGACGCTCTCGTCAAGTAAATCCACAGTGAGTCGTTCGACGAGATATGGTGCGAGTTTCTTCGCTCTGTGGTCCTTGTGTGGCAGTTCACTGCCCCGATCAGCGATATCATACGTGCTGGTGAAATCAAGATCACGTTCAACCGCACTGGTGCTGAGACCCGTGATTGCAAGGAACATTGTGATTGCTGGCCGTGGAGCTTCGTTGATCGCGGCAAGCACAGTGTCGCCATCTTCGATTTCGGAAAATTTCACAGTCGTCCGGCCATTTTCAGTGACTGTCGGCAGTACTTTTTCAATAATTCGTTTCACATCACGGAGCAACAGCTCACGGTCTTCGTACAAATCGGGGAATTCATCTTCACCTGGCCGTGGCTGCGAACACTGCATACTATCCTTTTCGTTGTAAGGGGTTAAAAACGCTAGTATTATTTCCGGATTTCACTGTCATGGTGGAAAGTGAAACAGTGAAACTGAATCACAGATCAAGGTCTTTCTAATGCGTTGTATCAACGCGATTCTACTACTGATGTATTTCCGGTAACGATATCTCGGAGGGTTTGCGAGTTCAAGCCTGTTGGCGCACCATCAGAACGTACTGCAGATGCACCAGCTGCATTCCCCATTGCTAAGAGGTTTTCCCATGTTGATGTTGGTGTTTGCGGTGGGGTCTCTTGCTCCCGGTTTGGATAGACCGTTGAAGACACCCAAGCATCAAGAAGACCAGCGACAAACGAGTCACCTGCACCGACTGGGTCAACAACATCTTCTGCACTCACCGGAAATCCACTATGTGTCAATTCCATCGTCGGCGTTCTAACTGTCGCACCATCACTACCGTGTGTCTGGACAAGTACTGTGCCTGATTTAATTACATGGGAAACGTCGTAACGGGTTGAGAAATACTCATACTCAGTATCGTTTAAGATGATTAAGTCTGCGGCTGTGACGGTGTCAGTGAAGGTTTTGTCTTCGTAGTCTTGGGTTGGATTGAAACTAACTGTTTTGCCAGCATTGCTGGCCTTTGTTGCGATCGCTCCAGCTAATTCTGAATCAAAAGATGTTACGTGGACATGCTCGATGTTGTACCACATTTCATCCGGAATATCAGTCCATGTGATGTTTGCGTGATCATGAAGATCAACGAGGTATTGCGGGTCTTTTCCGGACGACACGATGCAGTATACTGTGTTCGTCGGGGCCTTTGTTTCTTTTAGAATTGAGTCTACCCCGTATTCGCTAAGTGTTTCCTTCACTCGGGTTCCGTTAAGATCAGTTCCAATCCTGGACAAGAGGCCTGTTTCAGTGCCAAGTGTTTCAATTCCAAGGGCAGTATTCGCAGCACTACCACCAAGCGTTTCTTTCCGGTCAGTTAACGATGAAGAGTGGTCTGTGTCTGGGAGTGAATCTACAGTGAGTACGACATCCCAATTGGCATACCCGACACAGAGAACTGTCGGTGATTTTCCATCCATTGTGCTTGTCTGTATGCTCCAAGTTGGTAAATATAGTCGTATTTCTCCCCCCAGCGATTTACAGGACGGGTGTGAATACCTCGGGTGTCCGAAGTTGTTTATTACTCATTGAGGGTGAGGGGGTCAATCATTACCGTAATATGTAGTTGGGTGAAATGGTACAGTATGGAACGTCGGAAATTCATCGTTAGTAGTGGGACTGCTGCTTCAGTCGTTGCTGCTGGGTGTCTAAGTGTGCTTGGGATGGATGGGTATGAATCAGAACCGGGTGGTGTTGATCAAGATGTGCTGGATGAAACAGGATATGTGAAACTTGGTGTTGTGGAGAACGAAGTAGAAGAGGAATTTTCAGTTCAAGGGGTAAGTGAAGAGGTTGATGTTACGAATCATTCAACGATGCATCTAAAGACACTTGAAGTAGTTGAAGAGATGCCGATGGGTAGTGCAGTGTTCAATGTGTTCATCTCTCCAAAAGTTGGGGTCAGTGGTGTGAATATCAATCCAATCGATCGGATGGATGTTGATGAGATAGTTTCGCAAGTGGTGCACAATTACAGAGGATTTGAAGATATCGAATACGAGTCGGAGGAAGAAGTAAATATACGTGGTGAATCAATGATTTCTACCCGGTATACGTCGTAGTTGGATAGGAATGGTACGGTAGTTAATGTATATATTCGTGTTACTGAGTCTGTGGAAACAGACAACGATGATTTCTTGACGACTGTTGGAGTGTATCCACAAGCATTGTCCAGTGAAGATGCGAACATTTTGCGATTGTCTGAAGGTGTTGTTGCGGAAATTGTGTAATTTTACTGTTTGAACGGGCTGGTTGGGTGGTTAGATCTAATACTGTCAGAATATGTGGTGAGGTGGGTGCCTTCGTGTGGTTTTGTTCCAGGTGAAAGTTGTGAAAGGGTGTATTCCGCACCTAAGTATTATAAATGAATGCAGATTTTATTCATGTATGGATCGCTCTGAAGAAGAGGCCCTACGAGACGGTTTTGCGAAAATCGATGAGTTATGTAGGGCGCTTGAACTACCTACAGAAACTCAAGAAACTGCTGAGGGTATCTATGAAGATGCAGTGACAGCAGATCACGTTACTCTTGTTGGGAGGGGTGTTGACGCTGTTGCTTCCTCTACCGTCTTACTTGCATGTCGGCAAACCGGTGAAGTACGAACATCAGACGAAATCGCTTCACAGACAAGCGACCACATCGAAGCGAAACGGTTGCACAAGACAACCAAGTACTTGTGTGCAAAACTTGATCTTGGTCTCGTTGTCGCAGATCCACGCGATTTCGTCGATCGGATAAGTGAAAAACTCGATGCTGACGATGAAGATGTTGAACTTGCGAAGCGTGTTGTCGATGTAGTAAAGGATGAAGGTATAGCGGTCAATCAGCCTGCGAATAGTGTAGCTGCGACTTCGTTTTACTATGTGGGGGCACATGACCGTGGTCATGGTCGATATACACAAAATGAGGTCGCTGACGCTGTTGACGTGAGCCCACTCACTGTCAGAAATAATTACCGGGAGTACAGTGATGTCCTCGATCAATACAGCATTTCTGAATTGAAAGCACAACCCGCATAAAATTGTTGACAAAGAAGTGACTCGTCTGGGTCACCGCGCATATGAGTATGCCCTAATAGGTTTAACTATGCAGGTTGAAATCAAACTGTGTACAGAACCCGCATTCACAACTGGGAGGTGATGGTAGATGGTAGATAGTGTTATGAGTACCTACTCTGTACTGGACTGGGGAGTGGTTACTGTGATGATGACAGAATCACCTGTGTTGCTTACCGGGATCGGGTTATTGGTACTGGCGATCGTTTTGTCCGTATTGAGTGGGTTGATCGATATTGCGGTCTATTTTGCTATCTTCGCAGGGATTGTTCTGTTTGTATTTGGTGTTGTTGACCACTTCTTTTTCGTCTTCCCTGAATCCCTCACTTTTAATGTGTGGTGGCCGTTGGGAGAATCGGTTTAACTTCTGTAGGGTAGGTCCATGTCTTCACGGAGCGAACCGCGTTAGCGACAAGTGAGCCACCAATAGTATAACTTACTCATAAGTTATTCATAACAGTTTAATTACGATGAAGTAACAGTTATCTACTGTACATAATGCTTTTTTTTGTGAAGTTTTATATTAATACACCGAGAAAATTTGATTGGTTATGCCGGGATACTATGACTACTTACTAATTGGTGTCCCAGTTGCAATGTTCGGGGGACCAGTGCTCTTCCTCCCAGTTGGAATCCCTTACACTGCTGGTATCGCCTTTGGAGCACTCGTAGCAGCTGGGATTATCGGACACGGACTCTTCATCAGGTCCCCAGTCAAACGAACAGCCCTGCAAAATGTAGACACAACCAAAGCAGACAACCAAACCATCGGATGTGATGATTCAGTTTCCGCTGAGTCCGGTAGCGTTCTTGATGATACGGCTGGAAAACCACCTTCGAACGGATTTTGACCCTTTTGCACGACTGAAATCAAAGGGATCACACTGTTGTCGTGGAGTACAGGAAACACGACAGGTTAGTCTTCTGTGAATTCAGTAAGGGATGTTTGGCTTGCCTCATGCTCATGGTTAGTGTGTGTGCGTGAATCACCGCGATCACAATCACCAATAGAAACCGTTTCATCACTCTCCCATTCTGTTAAGGCAGGCTGTTGGTTCTCTGAGAACGATAACTTCGATACTTTCACACCAACTTTCCGAACTGCGTCGTCACTGAATTCTTCGAGTAGTTCTAACGTGATTGACTCAACTAAATCAGGATTGTCAACTGGACCCGAAAGTGTGTGTGCGCGTGTTTTCACATCAAACGGTGGTTGAACAATCTTAATCCCGATTGTCTGGTACAGCGCATTCTTTTCTTGGGCTCGGGTGGTGACTTCTGTAACGAGCTCACAGACTTTCTCTTTTTTCAAGTCGTGATCCGTGACCGGGTCTCCAAATGATGATTCATTGGATAGACTCTTCGGATCTTCAGGAGGGGTGACTGGCCGTGGATCGTGCCCTCTTGCACGTTGATGTGCTTCTTTGCCGCGTGAACCGAACTTACTGGTTAATTTGTTCGGGTCGGTTGTTGCAAGTTTACCAGCGGTCTCAATACCCATTTCCCGGAGGCCGGTCGCTGTGACTGGTCCGATTCCGTGAACTTCTTCAATATCCAGCGGAGCAAAGAAATCCCGAACTGTTCCTGGTTCAACGACGACCAACCCATCTGGTTTGTCGTGATCCGATGCGACTTTGGCTGCGCTTTTTGTTGGTGCTGCGCCGATACTAACTGGTACTCCGACTTCATCTTGGATTTTCTGTTTAAGCATCTGGGCATATTCGTATACGTCTTGCCACGTTGTCTGGTTTGTGACGTCAAGATATGCTTCGTCGATGCTAACTGGTTCAAATGTGTCAGCATGAGTAGCGAGAATATCGTGGACATCAGATCCAATTGACTCATAGAAATTCATATCGACTGGTCTGTAATACCCGGCCGCGTCAGGGTTTGGCGCTTCGGGATCGTTGCAGTCTGCGTCTACCATTCGGGGGAGGTGGTCGAGAGCAGTACCGATTGCCATTGCACTCTCAACACCATAGTCGCGGGCTTCGTAGCTTGCTGTTGCAACAGCTCCATGTGGATCATCAGATTCGTATCCCATGCCGATTACAAGTGGCTTGTGTTCAAGACTCGGATCACGGGTGCGTTCACATGCGGCATAGAAACAGTCGCAGTCTACGTGGAGTATGATCCAGTCATTTTGGGGTGTGTTTTCGGTAAGCGTAGAAAATCCATGCATACCGCCTGAAGAGTCTGTTTCGTGACGGTCTGCCATTTCTTTGGTGGAGGATATGGTGTTGGTTGCCTTTGACTTTGTCATTTCTTTTCCGCATGGGATGGTTGATTACCTCAAATACCACTGGAATCAGAATGGTGGGGTATGACTACTCTGCAGGGAATAGTAGTCTTTAAATAGATGACTACAGTACCGGTAAGTGTAGTCACGCAATGCCACGAACACTTCCGACAGAAAAAATCGAAAGCGGTGAAGAAGAATACACGATCAGTTACAAGTGGGGTCTGAAGTGCAAGCACTGCGGGCACGTTACCCACACCACGTCAGAAGCTGATCGGGTATCCTGTGGAGCATGTAACCGGAAAAATCCAAGAGAGCAAATAGTTGGTAAGTACTTCGAGGAATATCTAAAGTACACGTTATTCACCGGTGACGAAGAAACTACCAGAGACGTTATCGAGTGCCTCCAGGAAAAAGCGAAAAAGTACAAAGCAATGGAAGAAAATGGATGGGGATTCGACTGTACGACTAGCAGCAGCCATGTAGCGCTTAGTAAAGGAGATGTTCCCCCACAAGAAATCATAGCGTAATCAAATCACAACCAATGAAACTCCCAACAGACACGATCGAGCACGACGGCGAACAATTCCAGATCAGTTACAACGAATGGTTCGAATGCGACGAGTCACCAGATGCAGTTGAACACACAGTGCCAGACGATCCTGAAGAAACGTACCGGCATGAGCCAAAAGAAGTACCATCGTTTCCCGGAGTTACCAGTCCAAGTAATGTGTCGTACACTAAACGAGTCCACTACTACATCAAGCATGCCATCAACTTAGAAGACCCACCCCTTGATGTTGAAATGCATGCTGGAAAACTGCGGGAGCGAGCACGGGAATTCGAAGCATTAGAAGCAAATGGGTGGGAAATGACGCAATCAGACGGTGTTCATGTTTTCTTTGAGAAAACAGAAATTGAGTCGTTGAGAAACGAGTATTAGATAACAGACAACCTTGAGTGATTCCGGAGATCAATTCAAATAAGAACCTGATGGTCAGTATGCGTCATTGGATCGATTTTCTCTTCGAATCGCCAGCGAACCGATTTCTGAACGTACCATTGACATGATTTCAGCCCGTTATCTACTGTATTCAATGTGGAGAAGTTCTCTCTGAGGTGTTTTCTCGTGAAACTAGTGATCGCCAGAGTCTGGCTTTTCTGTATAGTGATATGTGGTTTATAGGGTTGTTTTAAAAGATCAAAGACCACTGAATGCTTCAGAAAGGCGTTCGCGCATTTGATTTCGGCGCATTTCCCGGTTTCGGGATGCAGAGAGATAATTTCGAAGCACAACAGTTGGATCTGCACTCCCCTGTTCAGTAGCGATTTCATCAATTCCTTCTAGAACACTATCTAGAGTCGTTGAATAAGCATCGTACCAGAACCGCCGTGCCATTTGAGGGACAGGTTTCTGACCCTCGACTTCATCAGGAAGATCCGCAGTACTGGCCAGTCGATCAAATCTGTTTAACACCGTATCTCTAGTGATATGGCCTGTTGACGAAGCAGATGACGGAAACAAATACCCATTCCACTCGTCTTTACTGACTAATTCAGCCACCCGACGCTCATACGCTTCTTTGCCGTAGAGAAGAGAAACCTCACCAGGACCGTTTTTTCGTGATTCAAACTGTATATACGAAACGCTACCGCTGTTTGTGGTGACTACTTGCGATCGATGAAGCGAGGCGACTTCTCCAGACCGAAGGCCCCATGCACCAAGGGCAACAATAAGGAGTCTGTCTGCAGGGGTCGCAGCTGCACTAATGAGACCTTGGATGTGATCTGGCTCTAAAGCAGGTGTATCTTTGGACTCGGGGTGCCAATTGTACTCCTCATCAAGATTTTCAGCAGGATTAATCTCACCTCGTTTTCGTCGGACAAGATGCTGATACCAGTTTGTGACTGCTCGATGGATGCGGGACTTCGTTCTATTACTCCCAACTTGATTATGGAGAAGGTCAAAAGCAGCTAAACAAGCGTCAACAGCCTTGTATTCCGGAACATCAGTCCCCCTCTCAACGGGGGTGATAAGATCTTCTGAATTATTAGCTGCGGCATATGCACGGACGTACTTACCTAATCGGTATCGGAGTGTATCTGCTGTGCGGTCTGCCAGCTCACCACGATCTGTGATGGAGTCAAGGTACTGTTCCAAGAGAGTAATAGTCTCTTCGTGGTCGATCCCCCACTCGTACCCCTGGGTGTGAGCAGTTTCAAGGCCAAGGACATCTTCCCAGAATGTAGAGAATGTCATGTCATGGTTTTCCCGAAGTGTATAGAGAAGCGATCGAAAACCATTTTCTCTGAGCCACTGGTGGGTTGGTTTGTCCGTCTGTGGATCATAGCCATTTTGCTGGAGGATGGGGGCGACATATTCCCAGTAGGCTTTGGGGAGTTCATCTTCGTCGAGTGAAGTCCACCTGAAATCCTTGTTTGAAGGTGGTGTCTCAGGGATCTGGGGGTTTGAATCAGTCATTTTTACCTCTTCGTATTGCGATTTTTCGTGGGGAGAAGGTGGCTCGCTGATGTTTGGGGTAATTCTAAGAGTTCCGTTTTCTGCATGTAGAGCGTTTGTGTTGCATATCGTATAGTTCTTGGGGTTCGACTGTCTGCATGCGACAGTCGAAAAACCAATATTTTCGAGGGTGTTGGGCTCACAGACTATAAACCATATAACGCTATAGCAAATCCGGGCGCTGGCGATCACTAGTTCACGAGAAAACACCTTAGAGAGATCTTCTCCGTATTGAATACCGCAGATGCGTGTTGCCACTCACAAAAATGCAAGAACGTGAGAAAGAACCGGGCTAATCAGACGAATCCAACCCGATGTTGTTCTCTTTCGCAATGGTGAGAAACAGATCCGCCGTCACCAACGGTTTGTACCGAAATGATGACGACCACTTCATCCAAGAATAACGCTCTTCCTTGATCCACCCGCTTCGTGTTTAAACTTTTCTGGTCCGGTCAGTCAGATCTTACATTTAACTTTGAGTACTGACCTAGTAATAATCAATGGATTGGCGAAACAATATTTCGGGGGTCATAAGTGACATACTGGAACCAGATAGATTCGAAGCTTCCACGTCGTCAGAGAATACTGAGCAAACATTCACGGACAAAGAAAAAGAACAACTCTACAAGAAAAGTAAACGCAACCTCAACAACAAAACTCAGAACGATGGTGCCTGCCCTCTGTGCGAATGGGGCCATATTGAATCAAAAACCGTGTCTGGTCAAACAGTCTATTCCTGTGGAAATGCTGAGTGCAACAACCACTTAACAGGAGTACAACTGGTAGCTGCTGCCCAACACAAACAGAAAGTTGCAGTTATGGATAACGCCAACCACAGTGATAACGAGGAAGAAATATGAACGGGATTCGAGCATCACTGGAGACAGTTGAGGACGGCGTTGCTCGCATGATCCTCTACAAAGACGATGACAGAGTGCGTTCGTTTCTGTGGGACCCTGACGACCTTCCAGAGAGTGGGCGTTCCGGCGATCAGTTTGAAGTTAAATTTGAGGATGGAGGTGATATTGAGAGTGAGGTGGTTGCCGTATCGTACTCGGAAGAAATGACTGAACAGCGGAATGACGAGCTAAGGATTCCGACTGTTGAGACTCTCGTCAGGTTTGGGGCTTCAGAATCAAAAATTCGGGAGTTTCTAGAGAATAGCGGGACTTCAGACGAGGAAATTGAGGAGATAATTGACGAGTATGTACACGGTGACGGTGGAACCGATGAGTAACTCTACGGGCGGGATCGAGCAAGTTTCCGTTGTGAATGCTGGGTAAAACGTTTACGGAAATCGCCAGTTCGAATGTTGTTCAACCAATCTTCCCGGCGAATTCACCATGCAAAACTCTCAGTTGAATTCCAACCTTCTTTTATTTTATAGTCTTAATAATGACTGATGACAGAATCCGCTTTACAGTATCAAAAAAATACTGTTGATAAAATTAAAAATGGAGATCATGTCTCCGTTGGGCTTGATTATGGAGGGATCCTCCACGGGGAAGTGATAAATATGGGTGCAGGAGAGTACCCTGATTGGCCGAGTAGATATATGATAGAGTGTGCATTAGACTACGACCGGAGCAAAACTTGGAATATTATAATCACTCTTGGAGCAGCTTTTAAAGATGTGACAGAATTCCAGCTGCTACTCACACCTTTACCAGATGGTACGTGGTATGAAAATGTGGTAATCAAGTACTCTAAACAAGGGTCTCCAATGAATATGGAAGGATCGACGACTATTGAACAAATTAGTTGGAGAAGATAGCAGGGTGGTGTATCCTCGCCTTCTTTCCCTCTACTCCACAGACACTACCCCACCGTTTTACCGTGTGAGGGTGAAATCATCTGGTGTTTCATCGTCAAACAGGACAGTGTTGTTTTGAATTCCGAGACGATTCCGTAGTTCTTCTTCCTCACCATCAGCTGCCTCACCAAACCAAAATACGTGCTGATCAAGTGTCTCTTGGATCACATCACTGGAGCAATCTTCCCCAGTTAGCACTTTCACACCGACATGATCGGCGAATTCTTCAACTGCTCCAGAAACACCATAATCAGGGTGCAAAACATCTTTTACCTCCCATTCGCCATATTCATCGTCCGTATTACGCGTTTCGATCGTATAGGCGTATGAGTCAGGGTGTGAGTCCTCGGTGTCTGGTGTGTGTTCTTCGGTTTTTCTCAGACACCAGAGCGTTAAGTCAGTTCGGTGGAGCACGATCGGTAGGTGTCGGTGTGACTCAACGATGATCCCACCACGATTCAACGGTTCAATCTCGACTAACTCGTCAACAGTAACGAGTTCTGTATCGGTAGAATTAGCTGGCGTTCGATCTCGTCGGAATCCGAATGCTTGCTCGTCAGTTATAATCGCAACTGCAGCTCCGAGAGAGTACAGTACTTGTTCTTGCCAATCAATTTCTAACTCATGGCGGCGTTCAATAAACATTTGCCGTGAATTTTCCGGGGCAGTGTTTATTCGGTGTAGTTCGCCATCAAGGTGTTTCAACACGATATCTGGGACTGTTTCAAATGGATTTTCGAACCCTGAATTGGAAGGGAGTCCGTACTGTCCTGTTGGGACAACAACTGATGCGTTGTCCATTGGAAGCAAAACAGCAGTTTCAGCATTTGTCATATGCTGATTCACCTTACTCAGTGTTATATAAATTCGGGAAGTGGGTGTGTGCTCGAAGTCAGCCAGTGGGCAGCGCAGTCGATACAAAACTGACGGAAGAGAATACAACGTTTCTCACGAGGGTAAAACATCATGAGAGTACATCAACGATCGATTTGAGCGTATCTCACCCAATACCACACTGGTTGTTTCGATTCCAGTGGGAGTTAGGGATGTAGCGAAAGTAATCAGAGAAAAATACATCTCTGTGACACTACAAGAATAAGTTGAAAATACGAAGCTGTAAACCGTAATTACAACGCTCATAGAGCTAAACACCACCCTCGCACTAAATAGGGAGGAGTGTAAATAAGGATAGTACGGTGACGAGATGGTGAGATATAACTACACGATGACCGATTATCGGTGTCCGGATTGTCAAGCAAAACTCCCACCAGGTGACCGGCAAACAACATGCACCGAGTGTGATTGGTCAGGGGTAATTGGTGAAGCAGACCGGGAAGAAGAAGAAAACTCTTCTCCGTTTGACGTAGAAGGAAAACCAGGGGCAGGCGTCGGTCGTGACAGTGGGACAGTGATGATTTACCTCTCCAAGAAAGGGGTAGCAACTCAAGTTTCTCCAACAAAAGCAGAAAACTTCGCTGAAGATTTGGTCCATGCAGCAAGGGATGCTCGATGCGGAACCAACAAGTCGAGCACCAAGAAACGAAATCGGATTTAACATCAGATGGACGCCTTCAGAGTCGTCTTTCCATTTCTAGTTGGCGTGTGACGAGAGAAACAGTAGGTCGGTATTGCGACGGTTATTTGAACTCGAAGTCGAAGCCGTACGCCCCGAGCATCGCATACACTTCTTCAGAGTGGAGGCATGCAACGCGGATCACGGCATCAGCCAGGTATGCCCCTCGGATGTCGTCTTCAAAGTTGTCAGCTACCTTGCGTTCTAACTCTTTGTAGGCCTTCTGTGTTTCCGGTTCAACGCGGATTCCTAATTGTTCAACACCATCGAGAGAGTTGCTTTTGCTGTTCAAGAACCTTCGCATCGGGGGTCGAAGGTCGATTTCTGCCTCTCCAAGTAGTTCTGGCGGTGCAATTGTTTCGCGGAGGTCCTGGGCGTGGGCGGCGACTTCTTCATCACCGAGGAATTCCTCCCAGGAGATTGTCTGAGACTGCACCGAATCACTTGTTTGTTGAGCCGTTCCAGACGTTTCCGTTCCTGAACTACTGGATTGGAGTGGTGTTTCTGTGCCGGTTGATTGGCCCGATTCTGGTTTTGCATTCGTTGGTGGTTCAGTTCCGTTGTCTCTGGGTGTTTGTCCCTGTGCCGTTTCTTGCGCGCCTGTCGATTGCGTATCCGATTTACTCTCACGTTCCGACTCGGTTTCTGCATCGGAGTTAGACTTTGAGTCAGTCTCTGGTTCGTGATTGGTTCGTGTGAGCTCGTCACCCCACCCTTCATCAGTAGCTCCACTTCCAACCTCGGTATCCTCACTGCTCATTGGGCATCACCATCAAGGATCCCATGGAGATTACCCTCGTACCCATCGAGAGCATCCGTCGTTCCTTCTTCGATCACGTGTGCAAGCATTTCGAACATCAGTGGGAGATCTTTTTCGTTCGATCGAAGATCACGACGGTTCTCAACGAACTCGTAGAGTGATTCCCGTTCTTCCCAGGCATCACTGAGGATCTGCCGGGATGGAATATGGAACGGAACCATATCGAATGCTTCGTCATTGTAGAGTTGCTGTAGGCACTTTTCTTCCGTATTTGCGAACTGGCCGTTTTTCGCACCGGCATTCGGGACCACTGCAATGACTGACAGAGTTACATCGTTGTTTCCAGTTGATCGGCGGAGGCGACGTTGACGTTCAGAGACGAACGAGTGCAGCCCGTCAACGCTTGCGACGCCTTTCGGACTTGGTTCCGTTGGGATAATGACGTTGCGAGTTGCGACGATCGCGTTCTCGACGAGTTTGCCTTTCGTTGCGGGGGCGTCAATTAGTATTGTGTCGTACTGGGCTGGAAGGCCAGCTTCTGCGATGCCTTCGCGGAGAAGGCGCATCGGGTTCTTTCGTGGACCGATGTTGTTGTCTACATCGGTGTCGAATTCAGCCAGATCTTCGTGGGCTGGGATGACATCGAAGTCCATGCCATATTCGGCACCGTTGATGATTACTTCGTCGAGTGATCGGTTTTCGTTGAGCAGGACGTCTGTGATTTTGTATTTTGGGCGTGTGAGAGCTCCCTCGAATCCGGTGTGGTGGGTGAGACCGCCGGATTGCGGATCAAGATCGATGGCGAGTACACGCCGGTCATTTCGGCCGAGGGCTGCCGAGATGTTTTCTGTGAGGGTGGTTTTGCCGACGCCACCTGAGTCATTCCAGACGGTAACGCTACGCGCGAACTTGTTTGCGGGTTCGTCCGCAAGTTTAGGCACTGATACTGCCATGTGCGGGTTGATTCGCTGTACCTATTTAAAGATTTGTCAGACATACATTCAACCAATTACATAATTGTACTGGTGTTTAAACGAGTATTTGTTCCGCTGAACGTTTAAACGGTTGAATATACGGTTATTCGTACGTACAATTAAATAATTTCTCGAACGGTTATACAATAAATTGTACTGTGTGTTGTTCGTACAACCGTACAATTAACTGTACAGTATACCGTACGAATAGTTGTATAATTAATTGTACAGTTGTTTTTTCTACTGTAGGAGTGTTCTAACGTTAATTCAAAGATTTGAATTACTGTCCGATATTCCGAACCGGAAAAACATTGAACAGTTGATTTGCTGACTGGTTGGTATGTTACCTGATTGAGTGGTAGTTCGCGCGCGCATTCAGAAAAACAAGTAATCCACCAAGTGGCTGAATGGGGAAATAGAAGATGATTTGAAATGAGCATGGAATAGCACATTGGAGTAACAAACTCCATCAGACCGTAGTCGATCTGACTGGTGGGTTCTAAGAAAGTACCCACAAACGAAATAACCCTGACTGCAAGTACCCCATACGTAAGTTACAAAAATACAGTCGTGAGTAGGAGAGGAAATTCAAAACCGATCGGTGGTCGATCATAAACGGGTCACCCTCACTCTAGCGGAACGGTATGATATGTAATCGTAGATGTCTGTGAAATGTATCGAGTTCAAGTTGCGTGGCACTCGTTTTGTGACTTCGTATAGAGCTGGTAACTCTACACAGGTCTACTTGTCTGACGACCGGTAAGGGAATCAATAGCACTTTGTGGTAATCTGCTGCTCATCTATATGTTCACGGTCGGACTACGTAGTTGGGGTCTTTGTCAATACTTTCTTTAAAACACCGTTCTGCTGATCTATAAACCATATAGTGCTATATGAAATTCAGGGGTTCCGTTGCGAATCGCCCCTCAAACGTTCACGGAAATCACGAGTTATAGCACTCTATACACCGACTCCGCACTTCAATAATAGAGTTCTTGATAAATTAAGAACAGTTCTGTTGCAGAAACGATCGAACAGGCAGAAAATGGCGGCGTTATAGAAAGATGTCTCTCAAGAAATGCGGACCCGGAACGGATACTACAGGAGTGTCATCAGCTCCCTTTCGATCTTGCGGAGGAATCGACTTAATCTGATTCGGGGTTTCTTCCGTGTCTCAATCACATTGATTCGCTCTTGGGTCAGAAAATCAACCAGCAACCACATATTGTACACGATGCAGCCGAATGCGAAGTGAAACCAGCGGACGTCAAACTCTTTCGAAGTCGTCCACGCCGCACACTCTTTGATCGAGGCGTAGCTGCGTTCGATCGCCCCTCGGTCCTGGTACTGCTCAATCTGTTTTCGTGCCCACCGTCGGTCCAACGCAGTCTCATCACCCAAATCAAGATTCGTAATGAATGGTTGCGGTTCATTGTCGTTCCTTGTTGGATCATCCTCGTCAGGAGGGAGGATGACCAGTCTCGTTGTGACTCGCTCGTTCGTGACCTTGTGTTTCACGGAGCCGTGGAACGCATACCCGGGCTCGACGTACAGTGCAGCGTCTCCGTCTTCATCTTCGTACCCGAGTTTGAGTTGGTCGAAGTTATTGCATCGCCGTCTGATGCGGTCATTTTCAACTGCCGGAATGATGTATTTCAATCCTCTCGCTTCCAGTGTGTGAACAACGTCGGCTGCGTGAAATTCACGGTCAGCATACACCATTCGGATATTGACGTACCGGGAAGCGATTGACAGTAATCTCCGGGCAACGTCTCCAATGTAGTATGAGTTGTTTTGACCGGGATGAGCAGTCGTATCGGCATACTCGGTACTGCCAAGGGGACAAACACCGACGACGTAGTGGGTGTTCTCTCCGACTATGACTGCGGTCGCAAACTTGTGACACCAAGAGTACTCCTTGTCATCGGGTGCTCCTTGCAACCAGTCCATTTCGTCCCGGTCACCACGATACGCGACGTACGTGATGTCAAGCGCAACTTTCGCCTGTGTCCCGAACCGTGATCCGTCATCATGTTCGAGTTCCTGCAACCGCGGCTTCGCTCGTGTGTACAACTTCCGGAGGGTGAAATTCATCACCGTCGCTATTTCATCAACGCTCATCTCCTTCATCGCTTCTAACAACGTCTCACCTGACGGCCCGTCTTCGTTCAATGGATCGTCGTACTCCGGTTCTGGATTTTTCATATCACCCATCTCTTCACCAGCACCGTTCGCTGCTGACCGGGTAATCGCAGCAATCGCCTCTAACACAAGCAACTCTTCTTTGTCGTATACTGGCTCTTCAGGACGGGGCAGGTCAATCGATGGGATAGCAACTTGCTTGATCTCGTCAAGAACGTCTTTGCTTTTGCGACGGAGCATCCGGTTAATCGTGCGTTCTGACGGAGGATCATCCGAATCATCAGTTCCCGCTTGGATACGAGCAAGATCATACCCGATTGGTGAGCCACGTTCAGCTGCAATCGTCCGTATGTGCTCTGCAGCAGAGGTGACTGCTGTCTCCAACTCACTGAACCGGTCTTCTATGCGAACCGGTCGGAATGTTGCCTCGGAAGGTAGGTCATCAGGGTCGAATCCGAACGCCCGAGCGAGATCAGGCTTCTCTTCCAATCGGTGAGGGATACCTGAGAGTGAGTCATCTTCGACGGTCGCCCACAGGTATGCAAGAAACACCGGTCTGAAGTCTTTCTTGCTAGAACTATCAGCAATACCTTCTCTGGATGCGTACAGCGACACATCCAACTCGGAAGCGAGGTCGATCCATGTGGTGTCTTCCGAGATGATTTCGTCTGTTTGCCGGGCGAGAGCGTTCTTCGGCTCCTCCAGGTCAACTTCAACCATCTCGATTAACCCCCGCTATCTGTGGGACTGCTCGCCCCTGTGGGCTTCCGACGCGGCCTGTCCACCTGTCGTACCGAACCATTCCTGATTAGATGTGTTTGGGATGATTGGCTCGATTCAAGGTAAGTAAGACGGCGATGCTTCCGGGTTTCCGGGTACGTATTTTCGGCTCACAAGCTGTTCTTTGCAGTTTCAGTGGTTATGAAGGAAGGCCGCGAGGCTGGCATCGGTTCCGAGGTTAGCCTCGGTTCAATGCTAGCCTTGATTCGATTCTAGCCTCGATTCGAGGCTAACCTCGGATTTTTTGCTGGTCTGTTTTGTACCCGGAAGCAGTGCCAGCAGATTCTCCTGAGGATCTCGACTGTGAAGCGATTCAGGAGTTTTTAGAACGCAAAGGCGCAGTCGAGTTACTAATCGTATTAGCCAATCGTGACTACAAGCACGATGAGTTGGAAGCGGAACTACCTGTTTCGGGATCGACGTTCCATCTCCGGCGTGAACAAGCGAGTGACTTGGGTCTGATCACGAAAGAGTCACGGAATGTTGACGGGAGTTTCGAGGCATTCTATACGTTGACTGCGGTTGGACGACCGATTGCCAACCACGCCCGGGGGGAAGGATTGGCGAAGTTGTTTTGGCGACTGCAAGAGCTCCAGGAACAGTACCGTGCCTCCCCCGATCTCAGGTATTCACATATAACAAAAGTAACATTATAAGTATAGCTATCAATTAAGTAATTTCGAAAAGGACACGGCATGAAACCGTTTGCCGCACCCCGGATCTCAAGCATTCCCAGGTAATCGAAGCAGTAATATAAATATAAGCATTTTATCGTACTGGTGACGGACATACCCCCATGAATTCCTAGTGAACACCACCTCAGCTCTCAGATTCTTCACTCACTCCTGTATGTTGTTGGCAGGTTAAATAAGAGGTGTTCGTTGCTCAATTTTCAAGGCGAGTCGAACCTACCAGGCCGTGAACGTTTTGTGTCGTTTGCAACTTGACTTCTGTTACAGCGCCTGAACTCTGGTCGATCTGGAAGCGAAGTGGCGGTACTAACCGCTCTTGAACCAATTTGTGAACACCACCCTGAATTCGCCCTGGGAATCCAATCAGAATTAAAGACAAAATCAAGTCATGGCGACCGGGCAAGGAAATCAGCAGATGAAGGCGTTGTTCGGGCGGTTGTTATTGGGATCATTAGTAAATCGAAGTTGGAACTGGTGCGGCCATAAGATATGGGGCGAGTATATAAGACATATTCTGAGAATAAACTGAGAGAATAACCATTAAGAGTATAGGGTATAAACGTAGGTGTATGGGACAGATAGCAGTCTCAAACCACATTCACAAACAGTTGAACGAACTCAAAGAAGAAAACGAACACAAAAGCCTCGATAGCGTGATCAGAGTCTTGATCGAGCGTGCGAAGCGCGTCGAGGGTGACAACATCCTGGATGTCATCGACGATTCAGAGTTTGGTACAGTAGAAGTCACAGCCGGAGAAAGTCGTAATGGTGCTGATATCGACCAATTACTTCCACCGGAGAATCCAACACGAGAAGAGGCCATCCAGTATCTTGAATCCCTTCCTGTCAGAGTTGACAAGGAGAACCTGATTCAAACATTCGAGGTAATGGTTGACGAACACAACGCTGAAAGAACGGAAGCCATGTTGTCTCAAGCAAAATCTGCGATTGAGTCAGTTGAAGTGCGTCCACATCTTGACGAGAAAGCAGTCGCCGCCAGATTGAGCGATTCATTGCTTACTGAAGATATAGATGTTGAAATAGTCCTCGATCATATCTCCGCCCTTGTGAATTCACAACTAATGCTTGACCCGCCATATATAGAACCACTCTTACTAGACCACTACGAGAACGAAGGTACTCCCGAACTGACTGAGCGAACACTAGAAGTTGACCTCGACGAAGTGATTGCCCTCATTCAAGAGGTTGAAGAAAGCGACACACCACGTAGAACGGCGCGTGAGTTGCTTACAGCTGGGAGAGATAACGACTACTCATGGGGGACGATTTGGTTTCTCGCTCCGCTGTCCCCAGATGTGAGTCGGTCAATGTCGAGTAGTGGTGCAATCAGTGTCGGTAAATCAACTGGGATGGCATGGACATGTGATTCTTGCGGTGTCGAAGGCCACCACACGACAATCCAAGCGGTTCGAATCAATGAGTTTAGCGAGGTATCTCAGGTGCAGTGTGGACGGTGTGATGAATGGTCGGATTACGCCCTTCACGAGCGATTCCCAGTGGGTGACGGATCGGACGTTCGTTTGGAGTGGGAATCCGAACAACCGACTTGATATTTTATGTAAACGCTGATCTTCCCTCGTTGAAGCAAGATACAGGGTAACAGGCGATTCAGCAGTTTCGGGGCGGAGTCCCCGGCTCAAGGAGCGAGGCGCGTATGCGCCGAGGGAGTAGGGAGGAGTAGTTTACAGGAGTTTACGGTGCTATACCGTCACAAATCGAGGTTTTCAGTGAGCCATTCTGCTTTTTGCCGTTTCTCTGAAACATTGCTGAGGTGGTGGCTAACAGTACTATCATCGATGTCAAGTTTGTTAGCAATGGCCTGGTTTTCGACTCCAGTTTCCTTAATTGCGGTGACTTTTGCAGCGTGCCATGGAATTCCACCTGCAATGGTTAATTCTAATGCTCGTTCAGTCCATGGTTGACTGTCAAAATTCACAGTAGCAAATGGGATGTTGGTTCGTGTGTTATTTGATTCCCAAACCGCGTTCACACGCTCTAGAATGGTGGATGAAACGATGCTGTGGAGTTCTTCACCGGGTGTAGTGCCGAGGGTCTTTTCGAACGCGTGAGTGAGAGCACGTTGATGGTACTCTTCAAACGGATCAAATCCATCATTGAATATCGGTGGACCAATAATGATGTTTTCTTGTCCAAGTGATTCGACCGTTACGTCTTTTTTCTCGTTCATCTGCTCGTGCAGATGGGTCGTCATTTCGTCTGAAAGGTGCTGGTTATACTCTGTAATGAATTCCTCTGTGTTTTCACGGAGGGTGACGGCATGTGTGTCACTGCCATCAATAGTTTGCTCTGAAATATCCAGTTCAGAGTCCAGATCATCATCGAGTTGGGAGGTGAAATCAGGAATGTCAAGAGAAATAGTTCCGCACTCAAACACGTGGATTTGTGTTTCAGGTTCGTTGAAATTTTTATTGAAGTGCCGATAGAACAACATCCAGACATCAGTCCCGCTAATTCGATTTAGAGAGAACGAATCCTGGTAGATATTAATATCTTCCACCATTGTTTGATTCGCACGATCGAAATGTATCTCAACATCTGAATCCTCTAGGAATTGGCTCAAGTCAACATCTGGTTGGTACGGGGTGAAGAAATCATTGATAGAGTCGATTGCGCTCTCTATTTCATCAAACTCGTACGTCTGTGAGTGTGTACGGTCGTGCCACGAAAATTGGTCGAATACGTCTGGTGTCCGGAATCCATCTCCGAAGTCATCCACATATCCTGTTTCGATTGTTATAGTTTCTGTTTCAAAGTCTAGAGTCATCGTCCCGATTGGGGTGTGGGGATCTATTTCGACGTATTTGACGTTTTTCTTGCCGGCAGCTGTGAATCCAAGCTCGATTCGTTTTGTTGGGTTCGTTTGAATTTGTATGCTTGAATTGTCGTCGGTGTCTTCAGCGACTGAGTTTTCGTACCAGACTGCTACATCACCGATCTCGTTAAGGATGTTTGCAATGTGTTGTTCCGTGAATTCGTTATCTGGTTGTTGTTTTAACTTCATCTTTTCCAAGTTGTGCTATGGAGTACAATCACTAAATGGTTGTAGTTTAGAGTACAACCAAAGGTGTGTTTCAAATGGGTGGGAAATTAGAAGTCATCAAGATCACAAAGAACTGTCCCAAAACGACTTCGAGACGCCATGATATTTGATACCCCTTCGACCCAAATCCAGTTCCATAGCAGTTATTGGCAATGTAGTCACTGTCATTCAGTCTTCTCTTGGGGAACCGAAAGGTAGTTCACCCAAATATCCTAACGGTTAATTTGGTAACGTGAGTAGAATTAGTATGGATAGAATACTTGCAGCACAGTTTTTTGTGAGTGTCTTATTATTCATACTGTTCATACTAACTGGATCCTTTTCGTATGGGATTGCTCACGATGGAGAATCTGGAAATCACGGGCCGACAATCTATATGGATGAGTTAGAGCCACATGAGCAAGACATAATAAATCAGAGCATTCAGACAGGAGAGCAGCAAAGGGTTGATTCTTTTTCGTTAATCGATGAATCACCTAGACCAGCAGGGTTTACTATATTAGATGGTGAAAATGAGAGTTATTATTTCACCACTTCGCATATCTTTGATCATCAACTCCTCCCAATCTCAATACCGACTTTTTTGCTCATCATGATTTATTTGGTCTACCAGCCTTCGCTCATGATACTGTTGTTGGTGTACATAAATGCAGTCTAACTGTTTTTCACGGTGATGATATTTTTGGGTTAAATGATGAAAAACGGTATCTGTTGCTAAGTGGGTAGGGGATTGGTGCAATGCATGCTTCTCGCATTTCTGTATTTTCGATTTCGAAAGTATAAATAACAGATGGTATTAAATACCAGTATGTCAATTATAAGAGGAACTGTATTAGGAGCGACAGCATATATTCTTGGGATGTTGGTGACAGCAGTTGCGGCCTACAGTGGGCTACATGAAGGGTTGGCGTTCGGGACTGCATTTTTCGGTTTTTATGCAATTCTGATCGGTCATATATCGATTCACGATATCGGACTGCTCAGTGGGAATGTAGAACCGTCGCTTTTGCCATTGACAGCTCTTACGATTCTGATTGTAATACTCGCTGGCTACTTTGCAGGACTGGGTGATGGTGGAGTGGGGGGTGGGGCGTCGATAGCCATCGGATACGCGATGATGAATTTACTTGTTATATTGTTTATAATTGGAAGTCTAGGTGGAACGACATGGGGTTTCGACGGGCCACTTCGGAACCTCTTTTTCGTCGGTATAGTTTTCCCCGCTCTTTTCGGCAGCCTTGGCGGTTCGTTAGCACGTTAATGAACTGTTCGAGGAGGTTAGAACGCACTCAGTTTCGTTCCTTCTGTTGGGTCATCGTCGATCGCCGGGGAGAGTTGTCGAATGTCTTCGACCCACTGAGCGCGCGAATGCGGCTTGGCTCATTTGGGAATTCGTTCCGCCGAAGGTGGTTTGAGATGGTTTGTTTGAGTGGGTCGAGGGACGGTTCTGCCCATGCCAGGCCATAAGTAGTTTCTGGAACTGTGGTGTGGGTGTCAAGATATTATTATTATTGGCGGGAAGGTCGAGTTCAGAAATGTATGTGACTTCAACCGCTTGTGAGCGAGGGGATTTTCACCGGTTATTGTGTAACCACTTGTTTTTCTTTGGTCGTGTTACGGTAGGTCTGTTTGTATATGTGTGAATAAGGGCAAAGGAATACCAAACTGATTTCTCCACGGCATCGTGCGATGGCCATTGACATGAATTCTCTACTAATTAGAAAATGTGGATATATGTATAAAAAGTATTTGTTTTCACCGGTGTTGTTGTGTGATTTTAAACAAAAGGCTTAATACAACCACCTGCATTAGAAGATAATGCGCGCGGTCCCACACTGACGCAAGTCAGGTTGGGATTGAGAAAAACCCGACCCAATCTGCATCCACACTGGTGTACGATGCCACGCACACTGTCGTTCACACGACTGTGGCCTGGCAAGTGAACCAATGTGGTGCAAAAACAGATTGGCGGGGGATGCTTCCGCGGGTACGTTGACACTTCCCTCCCTCCCTCACGGGACAGGTGAAGTGTACTCAACCAACGGGCTCCCGAAAGCCTAAACGCAACCAGGGCGATTCGTGCCTCAGCGCGACCGGCTCAAACCCGGCGCTGGCTGATGGGCAACCACGCATTGCCACAGGGCGAACCGACCGCACGACACCCGCAACGGAAAGGCAGTCTCTCACCGAGCTGTCGTTTCCGCTGACCGGACTCATTGCCCCTTCGGGCAGCAACCCGGTGTTGCAGGTGTCACGCATCGGTTTGAACCGCTTCTTAACCTAGGTTTCTACACTTCACCAGAGAATAGTAACAGGTGGATCCTACTTCGTTCTCGTGAATCGGATGCGGAGGAAAACAGACAGAAAAAACTTGAACCTTGAACCCGGAGCAGTTCACGTATGAATAAAATATAAAACGTTACTCCTCACGGTCAGAAACGACCTTCTCGATATACCAGTGGTCGCTAGTCGAACTTTTTCTATTCAGATTATCTCGTGGAAGAAAAGGCAAGGTGAGAACAAACAGATTTGATTACTACCTATATGTAGTGTGTGAAATAAGACTGCTACTGCTCTGGTACGTTTGGCCAGTAAACGTCGTCTTTTGTCACTTTGATTTTCGATCCAACAACTGAGACATGGTACCCGTCTAACCGGAGCTCGTCAGCGATCTGGTTGAGCCTCCGATTGGGAACATCGTTGTCGGCAATTATTTTCACCCATCGACCACCTTCTCGCACATCTGGATGGGGGTCAAAACCCTCCAACATGTCTTGAGCGACATGAAAAACGTGCATTTTGTTGTCTCGCGGAATCACTGTCATCATCACCACTCCTCGGGAATGAATAGAGCAAGCCCTTCCCGCCCTTCGTTCGACCGACCGAACGAAGCACGGCCCTGCGACTGGAGACGGCCCTTATTTACGAAACCGTCGTTGCGCTCGCGGAGGTCGTCGGCTACCAGCTGAGCAAGTTCTCTCGTGATTTCTTCTCGTGACTTGTTCCCGTCTTCAAGCTTCTTTGCTTTCCCTCCCAAGATCATTGCGAGGTCGTCGTCAGACAGCATTGTTTACCCCTCTCCCCCCGAAAGCTCGCTAATGCGCTGTTCGTATTCAACCTGTGGGTCTGCTTCAGCAGCTTCTTGGCATTTCTGCATGAACTGTTTAGGCGATTCAAGATCATCGACCCCTACATCTAATTCAGCAGTCGTATCATCGAACGGTTCCGTGTCACCGCTGCGGTAGTAGTGTCGTGTTTCGAGTATTTTTCCCGCCTCCATGCGGTTGTTATCACTGTCCAGCATTGCTCGGTAGTTTAGCACCACATTAAACTCCCCCTCGGGACCGTTGATTTTTAAATTTCCATCGGCCACGCGATCGTGGCTCGACGCCCAAGAATTATGGGTTAGGGAACCATCCCATTCTATAGAGTTATCCTCGCCACCCAATTTAACACTCAATTCACGATCAGAATACGCACCCTCTTCGAGTATTGCGTTCCCATCGCGTGTGTGGTAAATCGCAGATTGAGATCCACAGTCTACACACTCTAACTCCTCTCGTAGCTCTCCGCTTGCGGATTCAAGTAATTCTCCGGTCTTTTCCATTTTGCCATCGTCGTGTTCACATCGGATCATTGTTCTTCATGTGTGTACCAATGCACCCCGCTATACTAACTATTGTGGTGCAATAGTACACACTATTGTAGAACTCGGGGCGGAATGAGAACAAATTGGGTTGTATCCAATTGTATTTTTATTTCTAGAGGGGGCCTGAATAGAGAAAGTCCGACTAGCGACTACTGATACTCTGATACGTGAAGTGCTATATCTGCAGGTATCGGATTGATACTATGCTTTTTAGATTTTTCATTATCCTCCATTACCCAATACTCAAATGAGTCACTATTTCCAACAGGGGAGACAGTAAACCGGGAAATGTCCTCGATCGGTGTTACAGTCAGTTCATCGTCATTACTATACATAATTTGCTCGGTTGTGATCAGAACGAAGTGTTTAGATACTCCGATTCCAAAAAAGCCGCCTACACTCCACGATGTCCAGTATAACGTATCGACTTTAGTGTCGAACCCTTTGGATTCAAGTTCAGTAGTTAATTTTTCTGGAAACGAATTTTCAATGATTTCTTTAGCCTGTGGCATAATCACATGTGAGTGATTGCTCATTATAGCAGTTGTTGGTAATACGATTTCTTTATTCACTGGCGATACGGTAACAAACCGTAGTTCGTCATTATTCCATGGGTCGTATTGAATAATAAAACTGTGTTTTCAACTACTGATAGTGTTAATGATTTCACCATCTGCGTATTTATTGCTATTCTGAAGTGTTTTTACACAAAGAAGATCTCACTTGATCAGCTGATCTACCTGTGAATGGGCAGTACTGAATTTCAGTACATTATTCGCCATTATACGCATACATTGCTTCATCGGTTACGACGATCTGTTGAATAGCAGAGCCAAATGAACTCGGTGGCTCACCCATGTATTGGTACCTATTGTCTTTCTCCATACAAAAATTAAAAATGAAAATTATATAGATCTTTTGAATCTTAAGGAGAGTACGTTTCTGCGTCGAAATTCATCCCGATCACTCTTTCCACTCTTGGTAGGCTTCTTTAACATCATTCCAGTCACCAATTTGTCGGAAGGACGTCATTGAAAGTTCACCCTCACGTTTTATATCTCCCGTTGTTGGGAACCTACCCATCTTTTCTTCTAATCGTTGTAGTTCTTCGAATCGTTCCTGGTTTGTTCGACCTGTAGAAAACTCTTTTCGTTGTTTCACTAGTTGTGTTAGTTCCTCTATCTCCGAGTCGGTTAACTCTGCTTTCTTTTCACTACTCATATTAAGTTAGACAATTTTTCTTCCCTTTGTATCATATTAAAGTATTGGATTTTATATCAGGTCAAATGATAAAAGTCAGTCAGCGTTATGTAACGAGCTCGTCAGTATCTAGTACTCATGTTATACCCTTATTCACCCATTCAAAGTAACCAGACAAATCAGAACGGAAGTGAGGAAGCTTGACAAACGATCAGATTTCAGTAAGTAATCCGTGATGCTCGACCGCCCCCATCATCTCATTATCATCAAGAAAACTCATCAGTTCATCTTTGATCTCTGGATCAACCCTCATCAGAGGGGCATAATGATCACTTGCACTGTGATAACGCGGTGCTCGGGGGGATTTCGGATCAGTAACAGCATCAATATTATCTACCCATAGAATTGTTTCAATCGTCTCATCAGACAGTACCCCATTCTTAGTCAGTTCCAACGCTCGTTCACAAGAGGCATTCCAGGCAACATCGTTCGCTCCCATCACGAACATCGGTTCCTGAGAAATCACATCAGTGAGTTCCTCCACCACATCGACTTGTGGATGATCAATCGCCCACCCGACTGCAAACGCATCTTCCCACGGAACAGACGACGGGTGACTTCGGCCAACTGAAAGTAAGTACTCAATGGCAAACGGAGGAACATTGTCTACCGATCGCTCTTCTGCAAACCGTGCCTCGACAATACCTGCCCCTATCGCATTCACAACCGGTGTGTGAGCGTGATCCGTGCCCTGGACTGGGTATGCCTCGATGAGTTCCTCAGCATACTCCCAGTCAGGATCGCCAGTCGCTAGGGGTGATTTGACTGCGATTGCTGTCTGTTCAGCACACTCCCAAAATACATTTTGGAACTCATGAGTACCCTGTGTTTCAAGAACTTCTTTGAGTTTCGTTTCCCACGTTGCAACCAAGTTGAATAATGTTGTCTGATCGTTCGGATCGGCCGCGTCGATCGCACGTTTAACGTCTACAATTGGTCTCATGATTTGATTGTATTTACGATGATTGTTGAGAAGTCGTTGCAAGTTACGTCACGCATGACACATACTCGGATAGGAAACTAACTGTCTTAAGAAGTAGTATTTTTAACCATCTCAAACATTATTGAGATAATGATGTATCGGATAATGATTTCTGGGAGTACTATCACCATAACTGTACTCCACACGTTAGGGGGATGGTTTCTTGGAAGGGTGGAAAAGAAGTCAGTCTTCGAGATCGGACACTCGCTCTTCCAGCTCTTCAACGCGGGTTTGAAGATCATCAAGCAGCCCGGCTTCTAGTTGTAGCGAAGCGACTTTTTTCGCTAGTTCTGCAATCTCTGCAGGCATCGCTAATTCAGCACGGTGTTTTTCAACGAACAACTCGCCGGTTTCAGTTAGCCCAGTGAGTTTGAATTCTTTTTCTGCATCATCGTTGAGTGTTGCCTGGCCTTCGCGTTTCGCTTTGATTAGTCCCGCTGAAGGGGTGTCGAGTTGATTTTCAACGCGTTCCTCCACCGCAGCTGCATTGTTTGCACCAACGTACTCAACAACAGATTCTGGTGTTGTCTCCCCGTGCAGGAATACATACACGAGTAGTCGCTGGGATACTTCATCAATCTGGTATACGTCATCGCTTGTTTCATAGTACAGCGGTGGCATACGTACTCATACGTAATTAAGCAGTGAAATGGCATAAACCCTAGTCAACTACTACGGTGAAAACCAAAGAAGAAGGAAAACGCATGAATTGGAATCGTGGGGGACAGAGACCGTTGGTGTGACGTTATCTGTTGAACTGTCGGTTGTTCCCCCAATAAGATGAAGAAACAGTTGAGGAAACCGTTGAGCGTGTTTTGAAGGGAATCTCACACCAGAGCGTGCAGAGGAAATCCTTTCAGGCGCGAAAATCTCGGTGTGAGTCACACCGACGCCCAATTCAGCGGTTACATGTGTCTTGTGTGGTTCGTTCTGGTGGTCAACGATACCACACCCTGTTTCAAGTGTTTCAGAGGGTGTGGTGATCAGCTCTCAGCGAAGAAGAAATCAACCTCGTCATCGTTGAACTCTAAGGTGATGCGAACATCTTCATCACCTTCTGAGACGCGTTCAAGGTCCGTGAAACTATACTCAACCAGTTCAGAGTTACCGCCCTGTCCAGTTACTTCTCCAAAGTCACCGACAAAGACAGTTGCGTCATCACTCGGATCAATAATCGCATCATCTTCGAGTTGCTGTGAACTCCCGTCAGTTTGCAACGCTTGGTTGGTCGCTTGACCACCTTGGTTGATAAACCCATCTTGTTGACTGCCACTGATCTCAACTTCTCGATCATCACCATCGTTTGGTCCGTATATTTCTGATGCCTCATCGATCGTGCTTTGGATCTGAATTCCATCAATAGTGATATCGTCATCGATCGTGCTTTGGATGTCGAATTGGATTGCACTACCATCTGTTCCAACAGTTTCCAAGTTTCCATCGAATACTAATGGTTCATCAGGGTCTTCTTCATCAGCGGTTGGAGTGACAGTCTCAATCCGAGTATCAACGACAACACCATCGTCATCTACGACGTGAAGTGCAAGTTTGAACTCCGAATCAACCCCTTGGTCGGTGCTGAGTGTGACCGAATCGGATGCCGCAACGTTATCTGCTTCGTCGAATCCAGTGTCGTCCTCTAAGCCGACGAGGAATGCCTGAATTTCTTCAAATCCAGTGTTTTCTTCAATCGTGTAATCGATTTCGTACTCGACAGTATCGTCAGAGGTATCTGTGAATTCTGAAGTCTCGATTTCAGGACTTGACTCCTGACGGACGATTTCTTCAATGTCATTCTCTGCATCAGCTGTGGCCTGTATCGTCCGTTCCTCTGCAACTTGCTCACCGCCGTCACCATCAGACTCAAACACGGTAACAGTGATATCAACATCCTCACCGAACACACCATCACCGGACGTGTAACGAAGGGATGCCCGCTCACTTGTGAAGGAATTAATTTGGTCGGCACCGCCGGATGCTGGGTTGTACTCAATTTCTACCCGTTCAAACTCATCAGTCACATCAACCGAATCAACAGAAGTGATGAACTCTCCACGATCGTCTGTTTGTGAGCTAATATCGTCTACACGGATTGTGAGATCGCCAACTTCAACAACAGTCACTCGGACCTTGTCTCGGTCACCACCAGAATAAATTACAACATCAGTTGACCCATCCTGTTGTCCAGCAGTAAGTGAGACACTTCCGTCACCGTTTTCGAACGATTTACTGAACTCACCACTGTTGAAATCTTCAATTACAGACCCATCGCTGAGAGAGAATTCAGCGTGCCCGGACACGGAACTGGGGATTGTCCCGAAGGAAAGGGTCTCTGACTCGCCTGCGGAAAGTTCACACTCTTCCACATCATCATCTTCGGTGCAGTTTTCAAAGTCACCAGCATTATTGATCTCGTCCCATTCAATCTCATATTCAGCGGGTTGGCCGTCGCCGTCAGTTGCCTCCTGCACAGTAATCGTTTCCTGCAACGTTGTTGGGTTATCATCTTCGCTGATACTACCGGTTTCAATTGCTGGATCAGCAATTTCAAACAGTATCTCAACATCTTGGCTGCCAGAAACGGTCATTCCTGCAGTGTCAAATTCGAATGTTGCCTTTCCATTTTCGTTCGTAATTGCAGCAGATTCGGTATCTTCGTCAGGTTCATCGTCTTCAACGGATTTCTCAACACCGGAAAGTTCCCCGCCAGTGAAATCATCGCTGTTCACGATCGTTGCGTTCACTCGTTCATCGCTAACGGGGTTGTTGAACCGGTCTCTGACTTCGACCGTTACTTGTTCTGTGTTGCTTTCAGTGATTGTTGTACTGTGCGAATTTGTGCTCGTTAAATATGCCGATCCGGGCGTCGATGTGCCCGATCCAATCCCGACATGAGCAAGTTGGAGTGAATATGACGACCTCGGTCCTGCATCACGGTTTGCATCCAACACGAGTTGAACTGTTTGAATGTCATCATCAGTTTCAAACGGATCTGTATCTGGCTCTGTAACTTCGTGGACGTCCGTATCAATCAGGCGTTCCCACCGTGTCAGATCTAATTTGGTGGGGATATTGAGCGTTACAAATTCGTTGTCAGTTGGTTCAACTGTTACTGTCTGGGTCTGTGTGCTGAGTGGATCAAAGTCAATAGATGTCCGCTCGATCTGTTCCTCTCTCAATTCACCATCGAGTGTGATGAGTGAAATCCGGTTGTCTCGTATGAGTGACTGTCGTGAAATTGGGAGTGTTGATTCTTCAAGATCGAATTTGTTGTATGCGACACTGTGTTCATACAGCGTTCGTGGAGGGTTATTGTACTCGTTATATCGTGGAGTGTATTGGATAGCACCAGTTTCGTATGTTGTATTTGATTGTTCGCCGTTGAGGCCCCACAAGTTGGCAAGGTTGTTCTCTGCTGGTTCTGCATTCTTAATTCCTACTGCGTAATCGTCATTGTTTGTTTCAACTGTTTCAAGCAATCCGGTTGCTGGGGGTGGGTTCCGGAAAATTGTCCGAGTTGGGTAACGAACACCTGTGTCAATGGTTGCTGAGCGTGTGGTAGATGCATCAGGCATTGAATTCACAACTGTCCGCAATTCAGTCATCTGTTCTTGCACGTCCTGATTATGGTTGAATTCAACCTCTTCATTTTGGTCCGGGATAATAAAAGCCTGCCAGAAAGAAAGACTAATGATGAATATACCGAACATTAACACAGCGCCGATTTGTACTGATTGCGCGCGAGTATCATTCCAAAGCATAGGTGAATCAGACTATGAATTATGGATTCGTATCTGAAGGGCTGTAATCGTCACTTATGCTGTGTATGTACGGGGAGTATTTATGCAAAAGGGTGTCTATAAGAAAGACGAACTAGTGCTCACGTTGAACTGACATGGTCAGCGGCAGGGGAATAGAGTTCTCCTTTTTGCTTGAGTCTTTCCAATGACCTTTCAACAGTTGACTCAGTGATCGGATTGTCTCTTTAACAGTCCTTGGCAATATGGGGATGTTATTCAGTTTAGTGATCTCGCTGTCTTGCGATTTCCCTATTGGTAACTGAATAACGGTAGCTACATTGCCAACAGCTGTTAATATCTTCATGGACATGGGTAGAGAAATCGTTTCCATCATCTTCTGTCAGAGATATATCGAAACTGCCCGGTGAAAAAATCATCCAACCAATGGTAAATGCATCATAGGTTTGTGATGGGCGAGTAAATTGGAGACTGTTTACTCCGGTGGATAAGGTTATCAAATGAATTTTTTGATGAAAGCCGGAACAAAGCGAGATAGCAACGCATGAAACCTTTCGTGCAGTGTGTTTTTCATTCTGATGGTTCTTTTATATACTATTTGTACAACCAAGACGATAATTAAAAATACAGCAACTCCCAGTATAGCAAGTAACGCTGACTGGACAAAATCACCTTGCAGAAACAGAGTTCTTGAGAGAAAAAAGAACGGTCCTGCTGTTGAAAAACCAACAACGAATTGAATAACAGTGAAAAGTCTCATCTGGGAAGTGCTAAGAGCGGACAGTGAAATTATTCTTCGGGCGTAAATCCACGGAGTTCAATAACCTTTTCAGCTAACTCACGTGCCGTGATTTTTTCAGTGATTAAGACTGCGAGTGCCTCATCAAATTCGCGTGTTTCTCCGTTTCGAACATCGAATTCCTCACGTAACTTCCCATCAGCATAGTACTTCAAATCTTCAACACTTTTCCATGCCTGGTCACGGGGATAAACCGGACGTTGTGTTACTTCAGAGTACGGAAACGCAGGGGCAGTGTCACTGATCGAATTTGGATGGTTAGCTGCTTGTGAATTACTTTTCGAGTCCTGCGCTTCTCGTTTTTCTGTTTCGGTTTTCCCAGTATCGCCCGACTCTTCCCCGGCTCCTTTCGATGAAAGGTCAGATTCAGACTTGTCTTCACCAACAACGTCATCAAAGGCAGATTCACCTTTTTCTCTCATCGTTCTATTCCTCCATTTTCAACGATTCGGGCCAGTTCATCAAAGTACTTGATTTGATCACACTCTGGATCATAATGTGCGACAGGCATCCCTTCACTCACACCTCCGCTGATCCCTTCTCGTTCACGGATACCAGGGAGTTCACTGTATTCGCCTGAATCAATTTGTTCCCAGTCGGATTCTGTGTAACGGGCGAAATCAGGAAGTAAATGTTTGAAATTCGCTGAGGAGTTCAGTCGTTCCAAAAGAACACGGTCGTCATTCTGATGATCAATCCGTTTCGAAAGAAGGTTAGGAACAAGCGCCAGTACGTTGAATCCAGCTCCTTCCAAGGGTTGTATCACTCTGTCCCACGTCCGAGTCCATGCTGAAAGAGCCTCGTCACCTGGAGCCAACGGGATCATGGCAGTTCGACCAGCGTAGAATCCGTTGTCAGCGATCAACGATCGTTCACCTCCACCGTCCATGATGAAATAGTCGTAGTACCCTGCTTCGTATAGTGGGAGTAAGAATTCACGAGCAAGGACTTCCTGTTTCCGATCGTGGTTTTTGAGTGCTGCTTCAAAACTCTCCATGTCATTGAACGAAGGAACAAAATCAAAGCCGAAATCTGTCTCGTAGATCATTGATTCTGGGTTGCGAGACTCTTTCCCGTACACTTTTTCATCAAGTGCAATGAATCCGTAATCATGCATCCCGTCGTTATACACGCTATCGAATCCAAGAACAAATGAGATATGGCCGTTTGGATCAAGGTCAATATAAAGAACATCGTGTCCCCGAGATGCTAATCGATCGGCCAGATTTAGTGAAAGGGCAGACTTTCCATACCCCCCTTTCAATACATCGAACATGATTGCTCGACCAGTGAGTTTGGAAAGATCTCCATCCCGTGTGCTGGAATTTGTGGAACTCATGTGTAGTGATACACCTCTATTATTTTATTCTGCACAAATGCAATCATAATCGGTTATTTGTGACTCGTTAATTTAAACCCTTGTCAAGCAATGATTTCACAGATAATGGCTTACCGAAGGGGGTTATTGGTACTGGTAACTGGCCGTAACATACTAAATCACTTATCGAAACAAAGGAAAGTGATTCGAAAGGGTAGCGGTAAGACTTATACTAGTACAGTTCATTTGTCCAGTAAGAATGCCAAGAGGGAAAGTTGTACACTTTGACAGCAGTGGGGGGTACGGCTTTATTGAAACAGGAGCAGCAAAGGATGATGTTTTCTTCCACATGGATGATATAAGTGGTTCAGACGTTGAAGAAGGCGAATCACTGTCTTTTGAAATTGAAAACAGTGAGAAAGGGCCGCGAGCAGTAAACATTTCACGTTGACTCACGCACGCTTGAATTTACGCTAAAGAAAGAAACCGAGGTCTCCCAATGTGTCACCAGTCGTAGAGAAATAAACAGTCCAGTATTTAAATGTGATTAGTTACTAGGAATAACTGAATCACTATGGACTCTGGGTACACAATTGGTATTGATCTTGGGACTACGAATAGCGCTTCAGCTGCAGTTACTGGTGAAAATCCGGAAATAATCCCCAATGACGTTGGGGATAGGACAACACCTTCGGTAGTTGCTTTTGACGATTCAGGCCCATTTATCGGGCAGGCAGCATTGAATCAGGCTGTCGCAAATCCAGAACGAACAGTTCAGCGAATTAAAAGTCACATGGGTGATGAAGAGTATACGGTTAGCATCAGTGGTAACGAATACATACCAGCTGAGATTTCAGCATTGATTCTTAAGCAGATAATTAGAGATTCAGAAGACTACCTTGGCAGTGATGTGAATGGGGCTGTCATTACAGTCCCCGCTTATTTCGGTAACCGGGAACGACAAGCAACGAAAACAGCAGGAGAAATTGCTGGGATAAATGTGGAGCGGATTATCAACGAACCGACGGCAGCTTGTCTAGCGTACGGTCTCCAACAAGATGATTCGAGTGCAGAAGATGTACTTGTCTACGATCTTGGTGGAGGGACGTTTGATGTGTCTATCGTCGAGGTCACTGAGGGTGTGATTGAAGTGGTTGCGACTGGTGGTGATGAGAAACTTGGTGGTGAAGACTGGGATGACCGGATCGTTGAGTGGATCGTTGACACGTACGAGGAAAAAAACGGTATTAATGTGTCTGATGACTTGGAGGCAATGCAACGGGTGCGTGAGAATGCAGTTGAAGCAAAGCATATGCTTTCAAGCAAGGATGAAACAGATGTGATGATTCCATACCTTTCCAGCGAGGGGAATTTCAATGAAACGTTGACGCGGGAGAAATTTGCTGAGTTGACCGAGGACTTACTTGAGAGGACTAGTGACCGGTGTGAACAAACATTAGATGAGGCTGACCGGGAAAAAGAAGATATTGACAAGGTGTTGCTTGTTGGCGGATCAACGCGAATGGCGCAAGTTCATAACATTGTCAAGGAAATGTTTGGAGAAGAACGAGTGTCGAAAGAAGTAAATCCGGATGAAGTTGTGGCCAGGGGCGCGGCGACACAGGCAGCTCTACTTAATGAAGAAAGTGATGACGACGTTGAGAAGCAGTTGCCAGGTGGTGATGGGGTGTTGTTGGTTGATGTAACCCCCAAAACACTGGGTGTGGAGCTTGCGGATGGAACAATGGATCCATTAATTGAGAAGAACGAAACGATTCCAGCGACGGTGAAGCAAGATGGATACTCAACAACGAAGGATAATCAGACGCAAGTTCACATCCGGGTGTTTGAAGGAGAAGAAGAAATGGCAAAAGACAATGACTTGCTTGATGAATTTTTCTTGAAGGGGATTGAACCGGCTCCAGCTGGTGAACCAGATCTTGCTGCGAAGTTCAGTCTCGATATGGATGGAATACTGCATGTTGAGGCGATCGATGAGGATCGTGGTGAAAAAACAGATCTCACAATTGAAGGTGTATTGGAAACATCCAAGGAAGAAGTTGAAGAAATGAAAAGTGAGTTACCGTCATTGAAAGATGAGTGATTAGTTATCGGACCTAGTATAGTGAAGTACCTCGGGCACTCTGCCTGCTACCTCTGTAGAAAGAGTTGTGTTTGTGAGGTTAGATTTAGTCCGATATTTTAAACAGACTCCCTTCATCTATCAATATAAATAATATGGTTGAGTTCGGAATTGGTGATTCCTACTATTCTGTGTTGGGTGTCTCTGAGGATGCAACTCAGTCAGAAATTAAGCAGGCGTGGGTGGAGCAAACGAAAGCAACACACGCCGACAAAACAGGTGAGTCAAAAAAATACGAATATCTTCTTGATGCTGGAGAGGTATTGAAAGATGATGAAAAACGGCAGGCATACGATGTGCTTGGGCACGAGTTATTCGTTGAACGGTATGGAAGGCGAGGGAATAAGAGAGACATAGATCCTGTTGACCTTGATGAAACAACAGCAGATACCACAACCACGACAAACTCGACTACAACAGAAGCGTCCACAGACCGTAGTTCACGCTCTGAAGGTAATTCTACAGCAGATAACGGAGAAGGAGAGGTAAGTGAAACGGGTTCTAGGGAGAGAGAAGGGAAATCTAGAAATAAAACAGACGCAAAATCGACGAGTGAATCTAGTCACGATACTGAAACTCAGGACAGTGGTAAAAGTTCAACAGGGGAAAGGCATGATCCGTACGAACACAGAAGTGATGAAGACGTAAATAATACATCGAGAAGTAATAATGAAGGGAGCAGCATCTTCGGGAACGTGAAGGGGGTGGTTGAGCGGGGATTCTCTACCGCTTTCATTTTGCCGATGGTACAAGTGCCGGTGACAACGCGAGTCATCGGTTTGGTCGCTTCTATGTTTTTCCTCAACTATATCGCAACCGGAACTCAGTATGAAGGATCAACTATCCTCATGTGTGGAATGGTTGTTACTGCAGCGCTAGTTTTTCTTGCCATCCGGTGGGTTCCAGATCTCGCTGGAGCGAAGTATCCTAGAGAGTCAGAGTTATTAAATGAAATACCGGTTTTTGCCCCTCTTGCTTGTCTAACTGTCACAACAGGGATTGCAGTAAGTGCTGACAGATCTGTTGTTCAAGCAGTTATTGATTCTGTGGCTATCGTAACGGTATTTATTGGAGTAATAGTTGGTATGGTGATTGCGTTCCTTCTAATGGGGATCGTGTTTGCAATCGTAGCACTAATTGGTGGTGCAACGAGAGAGGGTGCCTGGGCAACTGTGTTTTGGTCCTGTGTATTGGGTGGTGTATTCGGAGTCGGGATGTTAACAACAACAGCTGGTGATCCGAGAGAAGAAGTCTTTACTGAAATCCTGGACATCGGGGGATACCCTTGGGTGTTCGTTGAGTCGTTACCGGTTTACTTCGTTCACTTACCGATGTTAGCAACGTATCTTCTAGCAACACTCGTCACGATCGGGTTGTTAGGTGGAATTGGACTGTCTGTGCTTGTTCTATTCCACCATCCTCAACGGTACGCATACCGTGATTGGTACGTTCGGCCGACAATTTGGGAGACGGCAGTTGCAATTCCGATTATCTTGCTTGTGTGGGTGTGGATGTATGGGCCAATAACTGATGTCGATTTAGTGGAGATGTATATCTCTGGCTATGTGACAACGGAGACTGGGTTGGTTGAGTTTATTTGGGTGCCTCTTTGCGTCGTTATTTTAATATTTAATCTCCGACGCATAATTGAACCAAATTACTCTGAATGGAGATCTAAAAAATAACGTGTTCTCAGTGCTTAATTCAAAATTCTTAATTTCAAACTACATAGGGTCCGAGCCACTATAAATTAATATGAAAACAAAACCAATTACTGTGGGTTGTAGTGTCTTTGGTGCAGTCTAGGTTGGGAAATCGTGTCCTCTATTACATTGGACTCTGGTCCTGGCTTATAAAAAGCAAAATCATTATTACATTGGGCTAAAAAACTGATACTAAAACATGATAGTGAATACCGATCGGTGTAGCCCACACCACTGTTTCGCAATACAGTAAAGGTGAAGTAATGGAAATCAGACCAATACGCGGAGAACCAAATCAGAGTCGAGATTACAGATATTCGCGTTTTGAAAAAGTACCAGCTCCCGGATGCTGGGTCGTTAACAGTGTCTATCCTGATAGTATTGTCTGGGGCTACTATCCACATTCTGGATCAAACATTCACGAAATCAGTGATTTTGTTCTCGGATCTAATAGTGACCCTGACCTTGCTTATTCGGAGAGGACAAAAACAGTGGTATTGAAACGGAAATTTCAGAGGGAAGGGGTAGATGGAAAGTCACCGAGGGGGTGCGAGTTAGTTTCTAACAATAATGTTATATTAGAACTTCCTAGACAACCAAATAACGATCAAGATTTGTATTTTTGGTGGGGAATGGTTCGAAGTGCTCTCCTCAACGTTATGCCGAAACAATCAGAATAGTCAAATTGGTAGCAAATGATGAAATGAGTTTTGTCGGTTGAAAGGTGCGTTTCAATTCGTTTCGTAGGGGTTTAAATCGAAGTTGGGGTCACTGAAAAATGATGGAATTCCTTACAAAAGAAACTGAAGATACTGACATCGAACTTCTTTGTTGCGAACTCGTTTTAAAGAAAACACAATCAAACCCCTCTATTTCTACTGGAGATGCAGGTGACTGGAACGTCATCCTAACACGATGACCATGTGTACGTGACAGGTGAGTGGAGGGGCGTTCTGAACCCGTCCATTGCGACGGGGTACAACTGGTACTGAACCGACTTCGCCGGGTGAGAAACCCCTGATCACTCTCTGCACCGCTCCACGACAAGTCCCACGCTGAAGATCACGGATTTACTCGTGGGTATCTGACACCGTAACTCGTCTGTGAGTACGACGCCGTATCCGTTGAGAAGTGGAATGTGAAATCGGTGTTCATATAGTCGGACAACGGTTGCAACAAGGAGAACGGGCCGTGACGGTAGATCACGCCCTCTCGCATACAAGGCCGATCTGTACGACTGACACATCGTTCAGATCAAAGTAGGAAGTCTCGGGGATCGACTACCGTGCTGATTTACTCCCTTCTTTGGGCGAATATTTATACTGATTCCACATACAAACATATCTATAGAAGCATGATGTCAGGCATAGTAATCAGGTGGTGTATTTCATGAGTGTTGTTATCCCTGTCTTTGATATTGCTCTCATTTCAGTCGCTGTCGTTCTTCTATTCTTTGTCCATGAAATCGCGCTCGTCTTAAAGGGGCTTCTTGTGAACACCGTTAGTGGGTTTGCGGTTCTAGCGACCTGTCACTTGATTGGTTTGGGTGTTGTCCTTACCCCTTTGACAGTATTTGAGATAGCGATAGGAGGTGTTCCAGCTGCTATTATTACCGTTCTCTTTGGATATCTTGGTATTACACTATACGCTATCTGAGTCCCGTTATGATGTTAACGGAATCGCCGGACTTGAAGAATGTGCGGGAAGTTAAATGTATGTGATGTGATTCATAATATGGCGGAGGGTGAAATCAGCACAATGCAAATTTCAAACAGGCCAACAAGTGGGAACGCAGTCTGGTAATTTGTTGCTTCGACAATAGTACCTCCGACTAGAAATCCGGCTTGAATGGATGTCGAACTGCCAAGTTCTGTGATGATCTCTTTTAATCCAGGATACAGAATAAATTGCGAAATGAGGACACCCTAAGTGACGGTCATTAATCTGCACGGTCGGTATTTATGTGTTATTGTGAAGAAGTGATTACTCCTTTGTTTAAAGTGGTGATTTCACAGCAGCCCTATACAATACGGTCAGTCGGTGCCAAATCTAGCAAGAATTGTTGTATGGTGTTTTAGAACGGTGCAGTAGTTTCATTGTCAGAGTCATCTGACTCTTCGTCAGTAAATGATGGATTCACCCCATCACTTGTTTCCTCGCCAGTATCGGCGTGTACAGTTTCAATCTCTGGGATTTCTTTCGGAAGTCGTGATTTCAACGCCTGGATTGTCATTGGAGAGATTCCACACCCAGAACATGCCCCACCAAGTTGGATTGATAGTTCACTTTCTTCTCGATCGATGTTTGTGATTGTTGCGTTTCCCCCATGCATCTTGATCTGTGGAAAATTCGATTGCATGAACCGTGTAATCTTCTCTCTTAATTCGTCATTTTCATCTGTTGATTGGGTTGTCATTGCCTCAATTTTCTGGTGCTAACGGTAAAAGTTTATGCCATCTCATGCGTTTCGATCTAACGGTGTGATTGCAAACCCAATATTTCAAACGGGTGTGTGTTATACTATTGAGTATGGAGAAGAGAGAATCTAAATCATTTCCACTTAGGAGGAGGGTGAAAGCAGGTCTCGTTGCAACCGGTATGACTGTTTTTGCGTTTCTTTTTGGTGACTTGCTGTCAATACCATTTCGTCGATGGGGTGAGTCCACTTCAGGGTTCCAAGGTGATGTGATTGTGATGGGTGCTTTAGCTGTCTCGTTTGTCGGGATGACTGTTGCAGGGATTATTTATCTACTTGTGACATCACGAGGGTTGGAGTATGTCGATCTCCATCAACCATCATTGGAGACGGCAAAATATGCGTTGTTTGGGGCTTTCGCTGCAACGGTCTTCATGATCGTGTTCAATATCACAGTTTCTTTGTTTGATGTTCCGGTAGCTGAAGGATGGCTTCCAGATATTGTTGATGGGGATGTCCGTCTTATTGGGCTGCTTCTCGTTGTTGTGTTTTTGTTCAACGCGCCTGCAGAAGAGTTTCTATTCCGAAATATCGTTCAGAAACGACTTGCGGAAACGTTTCACGTAGTGAGTGCAATTGGTGTGACAAGTGTCTTGTTTGCGTTGGTTCACCTTCCAGGGTATCTGGTGAATGCGACATTAGCCGAGTCGGTTGTACCGGTAACAGTTATTTTTGCCGGGTCAGTTATTTTTGGTTGGTTGTACGCCTACACAGAAGATCTCATGGCAGTGATTGGTGCACATGCATTCTATAATGCTGTTCAACTTTTATTGTTAGCTGTCACAATTTGATCTGGTTCAAAATGGAATGTATCATTCATTTGTGAGAGGTTGGGTGATTCGTAGTGGGCGGTGAAGGTTGGGGTTCTTTGGATGAGTTGGTGAGGTGGGCGTTGGTGATTGCCGGGCATTTATATTTGTTCACCCATATTTGCTGGTAACTGGTCGTGTGGGACTCTCGAATGTCTCACTGGCAAGCAATTCATGAAAGACCTCACTGAACGACAACGGGAAATATTGCACTATCTCCCTGCAACCGGTCCAGAGCTTGCGGAAAGGTTAGGTGTTACAACATCCACCATCCATGATCATGTTTCGGATATTCGCTCAAAGGGAGTCCACCTCCCATACGATGAGGAGAACGGTGTGTATGTAACCCCTCCTTCATCGAAAGGAAGTGGTGAGGGGACGAAGGATACGGGGCAAAAGACAAGGGAGGCTAACGAGTTCATCACTGATATCGAGAAGGGTGTTCTGAGGCGGTTGAAGGGTAAAGACGAGCTCATTTCTCCGCAGGACCCGAATCCGGGGAATGAAGATATGGTACTTCACGTTACTGACCTTCACATCGGGGATATCGTTGAGGACCAGTTCGGGAACATGATGTATAATACTGATATAGCTATTCAAGTCATGGATCACATTACGCAGAAAACTCTGAATCTCCGGGACTTAATGTCGAACGTGGCTAATTTCGATACTATTCATGTATTGTATGGGGGCGATATGATTACTAACGAGAATATTTATAACTCGCAAGCATTTGATATTGAAAAATTACTTGCTGATCAAATGTCTGCAGCGGTGAATGTCATGACTCGTCAAATCAAAAGTTTTGCAGATCAGTTCAAAACAGTAAATGTCATCTGCCAACCTGGCAATCACGGGAAAACACGTGCATCTGGCGCTAGTAAACAAGCAAATATGGATCTTGTCTGTTACAGGTGGGTTGACGATCGGCTGCGAGAGAGTGAATATGAAAACATCCATTTTGCAACTGCAGAGGCAACCTGGTTCCGGACATTTGGGATCAGAGGGGGAAAGTGGAAAGGATTTCTTACTCACGGACAAGATTCGCTTGAACACATTGGGACTGATTCTGCACGGAATCGGTGGCGGGGGTGGCTGAACGAACAAGGATTCGATGTCGCATATCGCGGGCACCACCACGAAAGTAAACGGGAGCCAATTCAAAATGGGCCAATGGTGTATGAATCACCGAGCCCGAAGCCAGCAGATGAATGGACATCACGTATCGGGAAAGGGAGTGTTGAACAACCACACAGACGGCTAGCAACAGTTCATGGTGTCAGTGATAAACGACCGGTAACTTGGGAATTCGTAATCGACGATAGTGGCATGTCTGCGAACAACTCCTCTGCTGAAGTGTGACTTATATTCTTCACTTCCGGAATATCGTTACAGATGGTACAAGCAATACCTAAGGGTTACTCACGGATTGTAGAAATCAGAGCCTTATCAGTCCTTGGCAATATGGGGATGTTATTCAGTTTAGTAATTTCGCCGTCTTGCGATTTCCCCATTGGTAACTGAATAACGGTAGCTACATTGCCAACAACTGTTATTACAGACTCGTGCTTTTACATTTCTGCATATACCCAGACAATGCCAGATTCAATATACCGAATTGACGATTGGAGCGATATCACAGTTGTCACTCGACGGCACATGGACCTTGCAGAGGATGGATCCGTCAATACGTTACAAGCGAATACCCGGATTTCTATACAAATGTACATGGAGAAAACACGGTGAGGATTGGAACAGCAATCCATCCTGATGAAGGCCGTGATGGGTTGCCACCATTCAAAATTCACGGCTGTAATGCAATCTATGTAGAGGTTCCGATCAAAGAACGGGCACTTACCGAGGCAGAAGCTGAATGGTGTGAGGATACACTCGTGTACAGTGGTCAACAACCTCGGGGTCAAGTGGTTCGAGACGCTCCGCGTCTCGTCATCACGGAAATCGAAGATTTCCCTACTCCCCCTCGACTTTCAGGCTGCGTTGTTCCTTGAAGAGAACGGGGATGTTGTCTGAACTCAGTTGAAGTCTGTTAGTGAGTAGTGTTCATTTCTCCCTGCAGATGGTGGTTCAACTTCACGTGATTCAAGATTATGAGTATCCAGCATGTCCTCCGATCGGTTTGAAAATGATGGAGCGACTAATATTCCTCGTACGTCTGCATCTAAGTGATCAATGTATCGTCGAAGTTGGTCAACATCGTCTGGACCAGCTGTTCGCCGCTTCAATTCGAGGAGTACTGGCTTCCCTTCTGTGTCATATCCCCAAATATCAACTGGGCCTGCTTCAGTTTCTTTTTCTTTTTCTGTCGCACGAAAACCATCTTCAATGACTTCTGGGTTTGAATAAATATAGTCTTGCAAATCAGATTCAGATCCTCTGAGATTCAACTCTGCGTCATCATCCATTGGCATAAATGACACGTGGTGCACTTCTTCACACGTAACTTGAATGATTTCATCTGGGTCAGTCCGTGAAACTACCAATGTGAGTGGGTTCAATTGGTTGGTTGTTATTGTCGCTCCGGGTGGCATCCAGTTCTGAGGGTCACATCCGTTATCTGTGTGAACAGTGAATGCTCCATCAGGTTTACAGAGAATAAACCGATCTCCTGACCCCAAATCCGAGGTAGCCCGTCCATCATACATAACTTCACAACGAGCATATAGGGAAAGGCATGCATTTCTTTGTTTTATTTCGGATATCCACTGTTTTACTAGTTGCTCGTCTGGTGATTTTTCAAATTTACTTTCCATTATTTAAGCAGATGTCTTCTGGTTGTATCAACGTCTGGATTTCTCTCCGAGGGTAATTAATAAAATACACGATGGAATACACGGTTGTGGATAGTAATTCAATTGGAGAATGCATTTCCTACCGCTGTACTGATTTCATTTTCATGATTCCCCTTAATTTCTAGTGTGTTCGAAAATCTCCCCATTTCTAGTGTTACATATGTGACTCCGGTCTCTTTGGACTCTTGGTGAATATACAATAGAACGCTGATAAGAACTGTAGAAATGCTGATTAGCATAAGCAGGAGTCCAAGTGCTGTTGGTGCAATCAGCATAATACCAAAGCATATGGCTCCTAATGACAGTAACGGAAGTATTTTTAGTCTTTTTTTACTATTATCTGTTTCTTGAAATTCAATGGTATACGTGTCTAAATCTTTTGTTTTTACCTCTTCATCTTCAACGGGTCCAACACCACCTGGGAGGTATACAGAGTTATTCGTTACTGCAAACATTTCTCCGTCTGTCGTTTCCCAGATGTTCTTTGTTGATTCTTCAGCGGCCAATATATTGTCAAATGGGTCGGTGGTTTGTTTTGCGCGGTCCATAGTGCATAGTACTCCAGTTTTCGCTAAACTGTTTAATTCTACATTAGAATAAAACACGGATTTATTTAAATTCCTGGAGTCGGTGTTATGTTGATATTGGTGCTGAATATAACGTCTCAACATTTGATTGAAGTGAATTTATTCCAGCTCTCGGTAATTGAGAATGTTTTCTCAGATTCAAAGTGAAGCGAATCGCCGTACGGAACGAGTTTCTGTGAGTTGTGAAATTGAGAAAATTCGGATCAATTACCGAAGACTGTAAAAAGAAACGCAACTTTCCGATCGTGACAGGCCCACCACTGTATGTGATCCAAACACACACCTTGCAAATGTTTAAGTGGGTGGCATCTCAACAAGAAAACGCAACGTTCGTGACCATGACACGCAGCACATCTCCGCTCGCGCTCACCGCTCACCCAACCATAGTGAGCGGTGCAACCATTCGGAGAAAAGCTGCACATTACCCATCACCGGGGGCGTTCATCCGTGAAGAACGCGAAGGTGACGGGTGCGGTACCGGGTTTGGAGCCGACGATATTCAGCACGGCTGTGTCGATGTCGGAGCCCAAACCTGGAATGGTCACGATCTCCCCCACCGCGCACCCACGAACTAACCTGCGACGGAACGGTCGAAGGTTGGACGGGCAGCGCGGTGGGAGTGGTCACAGTAACGTTCTGTGACCACATTTCTCATCGTGACTGTTCCTCCAACCAGTATCCGTCGCAGAAACAGAAGTGCGCTCGGGGCCCGAGGCAATCGGGTTAGCAAAACACAAGCGTCCCTAATGCACAACACCAACTCACTCACTGGGGGAATTAAATTACAGTCCGGGGGTCTGCGCAGGCGACAGACGGACGGCTTTGGACCGTCAGACCGTGGGTTCAATTCCCACCCGGACAACTCACCGGGTAGTCAACTACCCGGGCAGGTATTGGTTCCCCACGGTGCATTCGGGAGAAACAAACCACGGTCCACGTGCATCGTCGTGGACTGATCTCAATCAGCCTGGATAGTGTAGTCAGGCCCATCATCCGACCCTGTCACGGT
>LKMJ01000103.1_pt1 | contig 51344 bp, 32 predicted proteins | sample 643391 | NCBI WGS metagenome assembly LKMJ01 (sample SAMN04112250, study PRJNA286221) | soda lake metagenome | biome: soda lake; feature: Kulunda Steppe; material: water; isolation source: sample PL-Br10 brine of Picturesque Lake | place: Russia: Kulunda steppe | collected 2010-07 | reverse complement strand
GTATCTTAGCTTTTATTTATAATCTGGTGCAGAACTTAAAACATCAGATACCGGTTCTGAAGATTCTTTCTGTGAACCTACTGCTGTTATCGGAGGCGAGCAAGCAGGGCGATCTCAGTAATTTCTTTTCAACAGATGATGTCCAATCTGAACCACCTAACCTGCAGATGGACGAATCAGCAGTTAAATTGGATCAAGAGAATGATGGACCAGACCCAAGTGAGGAGGTAGAGGACTCTCGTAAGGGTATCATCTATGCACGCGTCAGCAGTGACAAGCAACGTAAGCGTGATAGTGAAGGTGTTGAGAGGGGGAGTATTCAGGGTCAGATCGAAGAGATGGAAGACATCGCGGACAGAGAAGACATCAAACTTCCATATGATCCAATAACAGACGAAGCTAAAACGGGTACGAACTTTGATCGCGATGGTATACAGACCGTGTTCGAGAAGGCCAAACAACCAAATATCTCGTACCTCTTGGTTGAGAAAGTAGATAGGATTGGCCGAACCGCCCCTGAAACACTCTACTTCATTTACATTCTCCAGTCTGAGTGTGATGTAACCCTCCTTACGAGCGGTGGTGAACAGGATGTTAGCCAAGCAGAGGGGCTACTCCATACCACCCTAATGTCGCTGATGGCAGAAATCCAGAATAATCTTCGAACGACCAAAGCAAAGAAAGAGCGAATTCGAGGATTCTTACGAAATAAGAACTGGAAATGCGCCTCACCGAAGATCCCACTCGGTTACAATGAAACAGATGACGGATGGTTGGAATCTGATCCAGTTGAAAAAGAGATTGTAAGAGACCTTTTTCAGAAATTCGTTCAGTGCGAGGTGTATGCTGAAACAGAAAGATACATCGACGAAAAATACGGTCCGCAGATTCTCGATGGACATGTACTCAAAACGCTCCTACAAAACTGGGTTTACATCGGTCAGCCTAGAGTACCCGAGGAGTGGCTCATCGAGACAACCTACTCTAACGACCTTGAAGAGCCAGATCTCAACCTACTTGCTGAGGATGTGGAATCAAATATCAACGTCAGCAACGATATCTTCCACCAAGCACAAGAGATCATCGTCGACATAGGCCAGCAGTCTTCAACCGATGAGGAAGTGGATGGATTACTGGATTTCATCGAAGAGTTCAGTCTTTTTGCAGTTGTTGAAGGTACCGAACCAGCAACACTGCTTCACCATTGTGGGGAACCGATGGTCAAAGACGGACAAGTGAATCTCAAAGGAAGAATGGTGCATCGCTATCGCTGTAGGCATTGTGAGGAATCAAAAGAAGCTAAAGAGTATTATCGGCAGTGGCCCAGAGAACACGAGCTGGATAGCATTCAACTTATCCAGCAAGTTCTCGATAGCGATACATCACTGTTCGACGCATCCAAATAACTAATTCTAACCGAACGCAAACAAATCTGTTAGCTACAGCTCTGCAGATATTCTTGATACATCTCTCGCATTTCAGCAATCGTTTGTTCTTTTCTTGAAGTAGGCATCGTAGATCGAGAGGCCCCATCACGTTGAAATCGCATACGGATCTCGGTTACTTGCTCAAAAACCTCGTCGTCGACGATCTGATACTCGGGTACGTGTTCAGAGACATTACCGAGTTCATACAAACCGCGGTAGATCTCGTTTCGAAGCACATCGCCTACGGCGCGGGGCGTCCATTCGCCACCATCGGTAGTCTGGTGACCCTGCTGATTTAATTGCGATGCGACATCCGGCATTGATCGCAACTCAATATACAATTCAAAGATTTCTGTGACGAGGGTACTCTCTTTCTTGTCGACGGAGAGACGATTCTCAGACGTGAGAGAATACCCAAGTGGTGGATTATTGTTGGGCCATTTGTATTCCTCAGCAAGGCCATGGAGTCCAATTTGTGTACGCTGTTTAATCATATCACGTTCAAACTCCGCTGCACTGGCGAGATTCCGGAAATTGAACCGGCCTGTAGCAGATGTTGTATCGATCTGCTCGGTGACGCTGTATAGGTAGACATCGTGATCTCGCAGCTTGGATTCGAGCTGGACTGCATGCATTAGACTTCGTGAGAACCGGTCAAGCTTCCAGAACACAATGACATCGAAGGCCTGCTTCTTCGCCATGCTCAGCATTTTTTGGAACATCGGGCGGTCGGTATCTTTACCGCTCACAGCTTCGTCACGGTAGATGAACGAAACAGTCCATCCGAGCGTTTGGCAATGATCAACACTTCGATCCACCTGTGCATCAAGCGAGTAACCGTGTTCACGGCTTGTTGAAGATGTTCGTGCGTACACCGCTGCACGCAATGACCTATCATCGTCATTTTCCGTCAGACGCTCGCGGATAGACATGTGATCAATCATTGCTCAATAGTTCTTGGAGTTGATTCGCTCGAAGCCGGATTGTTTCGGTTGAGACACCCACTGCCTCAGCGACAGCTGCTTGCGTATAATCCTCTCCCGTGAGATAGACTACAGCTGCAGCGATTCCTTTTGGATCTTTACCAACAAGTGAATCATTACCAGTAACCGCTCCGAGTGATTGGTCAGTAGCTGTTATTTCTGACTTATCCAGATCTAGAGCCTTGTTCAAAAACCAAATATAGTCCTCAGGGGTCGGAGTCGGTGGGTTGAGTTCCAGCTCTTCTCGAAGAGCATCGTAGCTGAGACGGAGTTTCTTGCTTTCAATATCTTCAATCTCCGTCAGTCGACTCGTTGCTATCGGTTTCTCAGACTGTAGAGAGGCCAAGCGGACGCACGCAGCGACAAAGGTGGTTGTATCCCTCCCATCGGTCGTCTTAGATCGAAAAGCCTCACAGTAGAGGTCTGCGGAATCCTGACGCAGCTCAGTAGGCAAATCAAGGGTTTGTGCGATATCTTCTATCGCAGCAAACGCTTGAGCAAGCTGTTTCTCAGTTGCATCCCGTACTTGACACACCGTAAGCCAGTCATCTCGTTGTGTCTCTCCCGAATTATTTTCTGCAAGTTGCCAGTCTGGTGGTGTAGGATCTGTTTCATCGTGGATAACGAACCCACAGGCATCACAGACGCCGTCGAACCCAGAGATACTCTCGTCGATATCCCCATTGCCGCAGGCAGGGCATTCGGTTATCTTGTCTGGACGTGATTGACTCATGAATTCCCCTCTTGGAGAGGTTTATGAGTCGTTGATCGGTTCTCTGAAACAGGTGCCGTGAGAATAGAAATTTCCCCTCGGTCAGCGCATGTGGGACAAAGCGGCTCACCAGTATCATCAACTGCTTCCCAGTCAATTTCGAAAGCACATTCGCTACAGTAGAAACCAGATACCCCGTATACATCGGTAAGGTCCGGATATTGGCGTGCAAGAGTTGGCGTTAATGTCTCTTCTGGATGCCCATCAAGATATTCAGTAACCTTCTCTTTAGGATAATGCTCGAATCCAGGGAGAAGACCGGTTAGTCCGACATCACTCTGCGGTGCGTCTCCTTTCCCGCATCGGTTCTGGTACGAGCAAAACTGACACTCCCAGTCGTATTCGGGATCGGCAGGCGGCAGTTCATCATCAATCCGATATTGTGTATGCTTAGTTGCCCACTCAAGTACAACTTCCTCCCAGAACTCCTTATCAAACTCTATTTTGAAGGTCTTCACGTTCAGCGATTTTCGACTCCCATAGACAATGATAGCATCAGACAGATCTTTGTCGAACTTTTCGGAGAGCCCAGCCAGATACGCATGGATTTGAGCGCGGTGATGGCGGTTCGGCTCCGTTACATTTGATATAGAAGATTTAGTTTTGATTTCGGTCGGTAAAATCGGTATGGCGTCAGGATCTACGATTACAGGATCTGTCGACCCTTTAATTTGTAACTCTCCTACAGCAGTCTCGACGGTGAAGTCGATCCATATCGAGTTCTGTACGTATGTTTCAGACCCAGTGACCCATCGCTCTAGGAAGGGGAACAATAGTTCCTCTTCGAATTTCGTCCCAAACCAGAATATCCCGTCCGGATCGGGTTCCTCCGCTGGAGCGTTTTCTTGGCGATATACGAGTTTTCGATGGCACTGCAGGAGTTGGCTAGGGCTGTGACGCTCTGGATTAGGGACTGATCCAGAACCATTGAAATAGGACTGTCCGTTTTGTATATTCAGTCGGTACTGTCGTTCCTGATACCACTCCCAGAACTGCTCTGCCGTCAATTGCTGCAAGATTGTTTCCGCATCTCGCGACCCTTTGAATTCTTTTGAGTAAGAATTGTTTGCGGTGGTATCTGACATGAATATGTTTGTCGGTGCGTAGACACTTACTCAATCACTGGTTGATTCAATTAGCATCTACATATTTTTGACTAATCAATTTTTTAAATTATCAAAAGATCAAACTGTATACTGGATTTTTTATCTAGGTAAACATTAAATAAATGTGGTTTAGTGATAATAAATAGAAGATTAATAATGGAGTCAAAACCAACCTCATTTAACGAACTCGTCGGTGCAAATCGTACATTTCGGATTCCACGATATCAACGAAACTATTCGTGGGAAGAGCATCAATTGGAAGATCTATGGCGAGATCTTGAGACAATAATTGGAACTGACAAACCACACTTCATGGGGACGGTTTTGCTGCGAAAAAACTCTGATAGTGGAGCACAAAGTCAGCTAGGTGTTACAGTTTACGATATAATTGATGGACAGCAACGGTTGACGACACTTCTAATTCTCCTACATCTCATCAGTGAAGAACATCGACAAGCGAATTCAGAAGCGGCGGATTCTATTAGAGGAGCTTACATAGAGGGTCACTACGGATTTAAATTGTCACTTAATAATGAAGACGGGCAATATTTTAAGGAAGAAATTCTCGAAGGTCGAGAAGGAACTAAACCACCGAGTCGGTCGACAAAAACCAAATCTGAAGAACGGCTAAAACACGCGAAAGAATTTTTCAGCAATCGGTTGAAAGAGAAACGTGAGGACACTCCCGGAGATTTCACTGATTACTCAAATTTCCTCGACAAGTTGACTAATACGATTGCATCTCTTGAATTCAAGTCCTACGACGTATCATCAGAGTCTGAAGCAGTCCGGATTTTTGAAGCGACGAATGACCGTGGAAAAGGATTAACAAATTTAGAACGGACAAAGAGCTTTCTCATGTATCAGTTGCACCTCTGCTATCCCGAGGATGATCCGGAGGGTAAACTAGAAAGAGATTTGGAAAACATACGTAACGTCTTTAAGAACATGTACAGCGACCATCAGGCTGCTAACGAGGGAATGGGTAGTACGCCTGGTCTAAGTCGAATCCAGCGATACCACTTCATCATTTGGGACGATAGCGATATCCGGGTTCGGAATCCAGCGTATCAGAATTATCTACGAGAGCTTAAAGATCATTTTCGAGAGATGGACCCAGGGCAAAAAAAGGCCAATGCTGTCCTGAATTACGCCTATGATCTTCGTGGAGCATTTGAGGCGGTTGAGAAAATACATACAGGGAATCTTGGTGGTGAACAATCTAATACACGGCTCAAGAGATTATTCGCCTTAAATGTCGTCGGTAACTTCTATCCAATCCTGATTGCGACTTGGCTCACAGAGTCGGTAGATGATGAATCCCAACTAGTAGACCTGTTAGATCGAATTGAGACGTACACGTTCCGTGGATATGTCCTCATGGATTACCGGACCAACAAGCGAAAGAATGATTTCTATGTCCTCGGTCGAGAAATTCACAGCGGTAACAAGTCCATCTGCGATACAATCGAAAAAATAGAGAAGTATATCACGTGGGATTGTGATGACACTCAACTTGATGGTAAATTACGGGATGACCGATTCTACAAGAGCTACGGAAGTAAGCGAATCAGGTACTTGCTCTATTTTTACGATGTACATCTCTCTAACAGTAGTGCTCATCTTCACCTAAAATTCGACGAGATCGTTGAAGGTGAGAGTGATGATTATAAAATAACTATTGAACACATTTGGCCACAGAACGCTAATAGGCTTGAATTGACTCCCGAAGAGGAAGCGAATTATGATGATTACAAGCACCGACTAGGGAATCTCACGTTAATGAAGCATAAAGAGAATTCCTCCGAGTCTAATAAACCGTTTCACAAGAAGCGAGATCGATATTTGCAGAACGAAATTCTGATGTTAAATCAGGTGGCTAATCCGGAAGCTAGAGCCAAATGGGGTGACGAACAGTGGAATCCCGACGAATGGGGGATAGATCAGATTGAAGCTCGTGGAGAAGTAATGAGAGCATTCATTCAAGAGCGATGGCCAGATTACACAGTCACTGAAGCCTGAGGTCAAGTTATCGGTGAGAGTCTAATACTCTGTATACACAATATTAGACCTCATCAATTTCGGTAATTGACCTTCCCTGCAGTGTTTGATATGCTGCACGGTTGATATTCATGAGTAGAATGGCCATATCGAGGTTAGTCCCTGCAGCAACAGTTTGCCTATCGGAGTTATAGATTATAATTCCGGCATCAGATAGAGTCGACAGATGCGTCTGTGAGAGTGCATTATACACGTTCCGGTACGGTTCACCAGTTGCACAGTCTGGGTCGACATCCTGCTCTATCGCAGCGATCTCACGGGCTAATTTCCGAACTGGGAGACTCTCCTTATCGCTCTCTGAGAGCAACTGTATCACGTAGCAACGACGGGAGGCACTAAGCGCATGATAGATCTCAGAAAGAACACACGGGGAGTAATCGTTCTCAGTCATGATGAGGCCAGGTGGCAGTCGTTATGTGTTCAATCAAGAACTTGAGGTGGGCGGTTGGGTGCATAAATGATGTAGGCAGCAAACAAAATTAGTTCTTTTGAGAGTACTATTGATAGTTCTCTTAAGAGAATAAATCCATAACAGGAAACGTGACCCCGATTTAAATAATGAGTGACGGCCCAGGCAGGCCTCCTAGAATTACTGACGATGAGATACTCTCAGTGTTTAGATCTACTTCTGATCCAGTTCTAACCACAGGTGAGGTTGCTTCCCAATTCGAGATTACCCATAGGGGAATACGCGACCGATTAGAGAAACTAGACAAGCGAAGTACTCTTGAATCAAAAAAAGTAGGTGCACGCGCGAAAGTTTGGTGGGACCCCGAACACACTCGAACATCTGATTTGGATCACGATAACTAGGATAATTATCGAATAATTGGTTGACGTAGTCATCACGGCTAATGAGTAGAACCCTAATCAGATTACCGTATAACTCGATTATAATGTCTGATGGTTATTTGCTGCCTCAACAGCTAATTCTCCGCGGCCAATTTTATGCAGTTATTTGATTTCTACGTACTTCGTCGAATGAGAACCGTCCTTACACTTGGAAGGGCTGATTAGGGAATATTACGAGGTCCGAGAGGTTCAGCAGCTGATTAAGAAGGTCAGTAACGGGCAGGGTCATTGGCTGACGTTCGTGAGTGAGCCAGATATTGACTCGACGAATAATCGCGCAGAGCGGGCTCTGCGCGAGCAAGTAGTCCTTGGAAGATGTTTCGGATCCTCCGATCGGCAGAAGGGGTCCAGATTCAAGAGACAATAACAGTGATGTTGGCGACGTGGAAACGACGAGGACTTAATCCACCAGAACAGCTCCGGTCAATTCTGGGTTGGAGAGAAATTCGGTAAGCCCAGAAGCATCACTGAGCGGTGTATCTTGCTCTTGCTATCCAAATACGATTTATTCAGTATGAAGCTTTTTCAGCCACTTTCTGTTCCTGGGTAGAAGTAATCGCCATCCATGTGCGGATGTAGAATTCGTTTGTGCACTGCGTTAAATACGTCATGGTACTCCTCTTCATCCTTCTGGAAAAAATTGTATTCATGATTCAGGTTACTCGCAAAATGTGACGCCAAATTTTCTGGAGTCAATTTTCGTAGATCGTTGAAGGCAAATGAATAGATCACGCCATCCAATGTTTGCACTAACGTTTGGCGATCGAATTCAAGCAATGATGGTTTTACCCAATCAAACCGCTCTCTAGTGCAGTCAAGAGCCGAATAATAAATACCAACCACTTCGGCATCAGTCACTTCTCCATCCTCGATCTTCAAACCGATATGATATGAGTTCATCTCTGTGCTCTGTACCCCATCTTGTGTATCAATGATCGGTTGTTCTTCTGTACGGTTTATGCATGGCGTCATTTTCTCGTACTCAGAGATCACATCAATAACTGACGTGAAACACGCTTTTGCTGCTGCTGAATCCATCTCCTCGAATTGGTTCCTCAAGTGAACCAATTCTTTTGGTGAAGTAAATACGAATTTTTTGTACTCTTCTGGCAGCTTATTGAATTTGTGCGTGCTATCGTCTTGTTTGGCGTCTGTGTCTTGTTTATCCATTGTTTCAGTGCTTTCTGAGTTTCTTACATGCCATTAAATATAAATCAATGAAAAAGATTAGCATACATCACCCTTTTTATGTTAGGTAGATTAAGAATCTTCAGCGTTACTGTTCTTCTTTTTTTGTTTGGTTGCTTTCTTCGTTTTCAAGCAGCTCCAGAGTTCGTTTGATTGTCGCTAGTTGTCTACTCTGTGCATAATGGTGACAGCGACTGCTGGGCCTCACACTTGTAGGACGTTGAATTGGAGCGATGAGTCAACAACTTCCGAAGCGGCCGAGACAAATGTCGAGGCATCCACTTGTTTCTGCTATGGATGCTACTGGACACGCTGTTTGAACGGAGCTATCGCTGCCTGCCAGTCTCACTTTATCTGAAGCGAGCTATCTCAGCCGAGTCCATGTTCATAACATGGTGGTAATCCTTCTCCGTTCTTCTAATGTTTCTCCTTCCAGCCGAGTTTCTCGTTTTAGACCGTTTCGATGCCGTGGAGAAACGAATCATTGAACGTGAAGTCGTCGGGAAGTGATCGCCCACCACGCCGTGGGCGGGCGATCAACTCCCCAACGAAGGCATCTCGATCCATGAGAATCCACTCAATCTCGAATGGGTAAATCTCGACGCGGGCGAGCACGCGCTCGTCCGCGTCAGCCTTGCTATCCTTACCATCAACGGGTTCTACTGCCAAGGTTAGAGACTCCCCCTGTGCAATGACGAACGCTGTGGAATAATGGTGGCACTTCGTTGTTCCGTCCCGTGCTTGCATCCGGCGAAACTCGTCTTCGTCCGCGGGAATGTTGTGGAACGGATCGTCCATGAAGTCGATGCAGATGATTCTCGACCTGTCACGGTCGAGAACCGTCATTCCAACCAGCGCGAGAATATCGTTGACAGCATCGAACATGGGCTCTTTTTTCAAGGTGTGGAGCCAATCCATCACTGTCTCTCGGTTAGGTGTGTTCTCAGTGTTGGCTGTGACTCCGTTGACTGATGTCTGGTCAACAGCTGCTCCGAGTGCGACTTCCATGGTCTGGTCGGGATCGAGGTTAGAGCCCTCGATTCCTTCCATCGGTATCAACTCAAGCAACTCCATGCTAAGAGACTTCAATTGGCCGTTCGAGATGAACTCGTCCGGATCTGAGAGTATCTGCTTGAGTTTCGGGAAGTTCATCAGGTTGTATCCGGACAGCGGCTGAATCAGTTACCTGATTTAACTTGACTTTGACAACGTGTCAGATACGCAGCTGTTGAACCAGAGTGGACAATTAGCGACTCTAGACTGGGTATCTACTTAACCAACAATGACAGACATAATAGTAAATAAAAGACTTGGAATATTCTAATTGTCGCTTTATTCATATGCTAACAAAATCTGTAGGTGTAAAACAGAGTTTATTTTTAGGACCTGTGGGAAATGTCATCCACGATAATTACATGATACCGGGAATATCTGCCAGCATGTTATTACAGGACCAGCTATGGTATGTGGCAATTTATTATGCAAACTTCGTAGCAGCTATATTCAATATTGGAGCAATAGAAGTAACGGTAACAGATGTATTGAAATCTATCCAGATCGTAGTGATGGCAATATTGACTGCATTCCTTGTGTTAGCTAACTGGGAGCTGAAAGAGTTAAATAAAATGAACCATAGAGCTGAACTCCAAATTTCTCGCTTCCGTCCAGTTGATGATAACGGTCTCGATAGAATTGAGGTGCTCCTTTCTAATTCTGGTGGAGGTGCAATTAAAAACATAAAAGCTCGGTTTCATACCCCAAATCTCATTGTACACGAAGAAAACGAGGGAACAGAAAATCAAGAGAAAAAATTAGTAAGAAAGGATTTCAACGCTATTGAGTCAGGTAACTACCAGCCCCAACCGAATACAATCGATGTAAATCGAGTTCTCACTGACGAGGACGATATCAACTCACAGATAGAAAAAAACGGCAGTAAAGGCCATTGGCTACCGACAGTAGGTAATACTCTTCAAGGTAAAGAAACTGACATACTATTTGATTCCATTGTTAATCTAAACTTGGGGCCAGACAACGACAAAGCTAATTTTTCAGATGCTCTTGATGAACTGTCGAATCAAGAAGTATCTAACGGGAAATTGAAAGGAATTGAGTTCGAGATCGAATTTTTATATGACTGTGAACTTGAGGATAGTGACCGTGTCAAGGTTTTGGAATACGTTATACCTGTGAAAAAAGGTATGACACTAAACGAGTCTGTTGATAGAGGTCTTGAAAAAGAGAAATTTGACTCTATGCCTTCTCGATTGATAACGCGCAGCAGAATTTAGTTAGATATACTTTCAGCCAAATATATATGTGATAGTCTGATTATTCATCAATAACGAGGATAACTAAGTCCGTGCAATATATTGATACATATTCTAAATTGAATCAATTGCAGCTATCGAATGAGGCTGAGGCAATTATTAATGCATGTATAAACAATCGACGTATCTATTCCGAAACTGACGCTATAGAAAACTGTGAACTCCTCACACAAGGGATTAAATACGCCACACGGAACAAGCCACGAGCGCGATATAGGCCTATATCAGAAATAGATTCTAACTACAATCCCGACAGTGCACGCCGAACGCTCAAGCTGTTAGGACATATCGATAATGAAAATGACCAAGCTAGGTCGTTGAAATTTCAGCTGGATAGCTGGCAACAGATTCTGAACCAAAACGGCCTTCGCAAGGCACGCGGAGACCACAAGGGGTTGATGATAACAGCACCCACTGGATTTGGGAAGACTGCCTGTTTCATGGGCGGTACTATTGACAAGGTCGTAAATGGGAATTTTGAAAGAGTGATTTTTGTCTATCCGAGTCGGGCACTGCTCCAGGACCAACTCAGTAGGGTTCTCAGCATCGTCCATCGCGTGAATAAGAACCCAGACACCGATTCGCTCTCTGCTGGATTGTGGTATGGGAACCAACCATACTATGTCTCGCAAATTTTCAATGACGACAAATATGATTTTGTTGAACAGGCGACAGGAAAGGATGATATTCTGAAAGTAACAAACCACTGGAATGAAGATCTCTCTGACCGACACTTTACAATTAAGAGAACTGGCAAGAATCGATACCGAGTCAAAAATGAAGAGTCTAACGTTTCATTTACCCAGGACGAATTTATTTTAAATAGAGACAATATTAGAGAAAAAGGTGGTGTTGGTCCAGATATATTACTGACAACCCTAGAGTCTTTGGAATTATTTGGGATGAAGCCCCATTACAACCTAGTAACAAACACTGATGCTTTTGTTTTTGATGAAATTCACCAATATACGGGGTTGAGGGGAGCACATGCGACTCAGATAATTAGTAATATCAAGTCTATCTTATCGGAAGAAGATCGGGCATCTTTGTTCATTGGATCCAGTGCTACACTAGAGGCACCCGAAAGTTTTGGAAAGAAGATATTTGGTTTTGATAAAGAAGAGGATTTGAGTACAATTCAACCCAGTGACACCGACTGCATCGAATCACAGGAGGATATAGACCAAGATTATGTGCCCGATGTGATGGTCAACAAGGGGAGACCTGACAAACAACATTTCCACTTTATGTTGACGCCCGACGGGGGCCCGGGTGTTGCCTCACAATATATCCAACATGCTATGATGGTTGGCCATTCACTCAGCCGTCCTGTTGGATCAGATTCTACTCAAAAACAAATGCTCTCTTTTATTCAATCTAAGAGTCAAATTCAAAGTCTAACCAATCAGCTTCATAATGCAGATCACGAACGGCAGCTTTGGCAGCACCATCGAAATATCGATGACGATGGAGACTGGCAGGACCTCTCAGATGCGACAGATCACACCTTCTTTGATAAGCCATTGGATATCAAGGGTATTCACGCCAATAGTGATACAAAACTGAGTGACTTGGCTGATGCAGACATCATACAGAGTACGAGTTTCTTGGAGCTAGGAATTGATATTGGAAACCTCAAGTACATCTCACAATACAGACCCCCAGGTTCGCTTTCGTCATTTAAGCAACGTGCTGGCCGTGCAGGAAGAACTCATGGGGCAGATGCACACACATTCACTCTTTTATCGAAATATGGTGGTGATGCGAATTTCTACTATCGAGCAGACCGGTTCTTAGATAGAGATATAACCACACCTCTAAAGGCGGACAATCCAGTTGCGGAATGGATCCACGATGTTTTAGTTACACACTATCGGGCTCTCGATGAGTTCAAAACATATCATGGAAACTGGTTTGAAAAGGAAGAAAAATTCCTATATTCATACTTTTCTGAGACATTAGAGTGGAATCGGTTCGCCGAATTCCTACTCGAAACAAAAAGCGAATTCGAAGCACTATTTGACACGTCTACAGCTGCAGACAGTGGGTTGCTCGTCGATACTGATGGTTCATCCAGCCCAGTCAGAGAGCTTCAAGACATACTTCAGTCGATTAAGCAGGATCAAAATGATGAATTACGGAATATACGGTTGTTCGCTCACGTGGATACAGAACAAGCGCTCTTAGGTGATGATGAGGCTACTCATGTAGTTGATGCGATCCGTGACGAACTTGACACAGTATACGAGTCGATGAAGCAACTCGATCACAAGGCAGGTGATGAATCAACACCAGGGATAGACACTAATGAACTTATCACCCTGGCTGAAGAAAATATTCGAGGTTCAGATAACTTGCCTGTTGATGAGCGAATCAGGAAACTTGGGGAAGGACAAGGCAACCTCGAAGCGCTCCGTCCAGCACTGGATATTAAATTACCCTCGGAACTACAGGAGGAACTGCCCGAGCGACATAAGATTCATGATATCAAAGACGCCTTGGACGATCTCCAAGAGCTTAGGTCGACTGGAAAAATAAATAAATACGGCGTAGAGCGAAAACGAGCGTACTATTTAGAGCAATGTCTCGACCAAATCAAAGAATACCGTAAAGGAGAGTTTGCTCCACACGGGAGCCTTTATTACATAAAATATCTGCTTAGGGCTGCGTATTATTACTACAGATGTGTCAATGTTGATTCCGAAAACAGATTCGGAACTGAACTCCCAGAAAGTGAAGGAAGAGACGAAGACACCAATATTTGGTATGTTCCGCCAAATTACTTCAACGATTCTGGCCGATACTTTTGGTTAAAATCTGATCACCATAGTCAAAATGACAGAGAAGTTTCTATTGACGCTGTCCTCTCTCAGTATGCTCCTTTCAATGAGGAATATGTCGACACTGACGGCAATATTCAAATATTCCAACCAAGAGTTGTTCGTGAAGATGGAGTTTCGAAGATCGACTTCAGCGAGACCTTCGGAAACACACACAAGGGTGTAAAGACACCAGAGCAAATTCGATTGGATGTTGTCAAGGACCTTTCTGGAAGCGAAGGTAGGGATATCCTCGCATACAGTGATTTTAGATTTCAGATCCTTGAGGATGAAAATGTAAAATGTCCAGGTGGCTCCCATCATCGGAAGTATGGAAAAATATATTCAAAACCTACCGTCAAAACTGAGGTCGACGAGCTGTCTCTCAAAAGCGTAGGTGAATTTCATGCGCTCGAAGTAGGAGGTGTAGATGCCAAAGCGTGGATCGATAGCGTCGACGTAGAAATACAACCCCGTGAAAAGGGACGAAACGGGTTCTACAAACCAGATGACGCAGAAACTGTTACAAAACATCTTGAGACCACAGATACAAAATTCGGCTATGTCTTAGAGACTCAAGGGATCAAGTGGGACCTTTCAGAATACATTGAAGATATCCTACCAGGAGGGAAGTATGATTGTCACGAAGCAGTTAGTAGACACAAAGGCGATATAACTGAAGAGGAATTGGCGGAAATTGCACTCAATACGGCCGCCCATTACCTCACATTATTGGTTTCAGATATAAGCGGCGTAAACGCCCGAATGTTATTGCATTCGATTGATTGGGATAACCGGGTTATCTATGTATTCGAACAAACGGAAGGTGGCCAGGGAATCGTTGATCATTTCGAACGTGCGGTGCAAAAAAATCCCGGAGCTGTACTCAAATCCTCTTACGATCAGATACACAATCCTCAGATTGTCGCAGAGTATCTATTTAGTGATGAGGAGTTCATAACTCAGATACTCGATGTATTACCTGAAAATACATTCGAAGAGTCTGGAGATCTTGATCCATTGCGTGATACGATTGCTGACTACACCGTCTCTACCCGTCAAATATCATTCAACCCATCTGTACGTCGAATTCAAGACGAAGTAGTAAGCTATCTCAGAGATATTGAAAATCTCTCCCAGATGACTGATGGGGTAAACCGTGAAGAGGCTTATAATCTGAAGCAAGCACTTGCAGCAAAGCGAACGGCTGGTGTTGAGAGAGACACTGCGTTCGAAGAACTCAGTGGTACCGATGAATTCCATCACATATTTGATGAATGCCCCGAAGAAACAATTGAATCACTACTCTGGTCACCAGATATCGATGATTGTGAGATGAATCTTCAGCTACCTAACTATATTTCTAACACCACAGGTACAGATAAGAAGAGCCACATCTGCTTACGATATCTGCTTGAGTATATTACAGCTCCAGCAACAACGGGTGAACTACAAGAGATGATGAGTCGGAATTCACTCTGGGCCCGTGAAACAGAGGATGGACCAATCTTCTTGGATTTATAATCATGTCGGGGAAATCAGTTTACGATTGTGAATCAGGTGGTTTCGACGTGTATGATTTTATGGGGCCAATGATTCAGAGGTCAGACTGTATTAGTGTCGTATTGAAACATCCCAAAGACAAAATGATTAATTATACGTTTCGGAATCGAGAAGAAACGGAGAAATTCATTTCCAGTCTTCTTAATCGAGAGCAGACAAACCTGCGACTATATATTTTCAAACCAAAAGATAAAGAGACAAAATCAGTGATAGAGGATAATGTAGATGAACTCCGTGAAAATATTCAAACTAATATGGAAGTTCAATATGTAGACAACCTCTCTGTACAGTTTATCGCCTCTGACAAATCAGTAATGATCGAAAACGGCTTTCTTGGGGAAGAGGGGCTAGTTGAAGCACAAAAAAATAATGTATGCGATAACCCATATGGAAATTCACGTGAACTAATGGAGAGCTTGTTATAATATAGACAAAGCCATTGTGATACGTTTGCTTTCACCAATATGAACGATCAGGCCGGTGGGACGTTACTTGGTCTTGCTTGTGGTGACGCCCTTGGTAGACCAGTCGAGTTTCGGTCTCCAGGACAGATCTCTCGGGAGTTTGGCAAACTTACCGAGATGGTGGGTCAAGGACCCCACGGGCAACCCCCTGGAACGATAACCGATGACACCGAACTCGCGATACGAATCGCCCGTAGTCTCATCGAATGCGGTGGCTTCAATGGTGCAGATGTGGCCGAGCGATTTGTCGAGTGGTACCGGTCAGGACCATTCGACATTGGAATGATGACTGCCGACGCACTCCGGCGGATAGCCACTGGCACGTCATGGAACAAGGCTGGACAGATGGTCTGGGAAGACAGACCCGAGGGACAAAACGCTGGGAACGGAAGTGTGATGCGATGTGTTCCATACGCTATCGCCTTCGCCAACAATGCCGATGGGCTCGTTGAGATTAGTCTACAATCCTCTCGGATTACCCATGCAGATCCACGCTGTACCTACGGCTGTGCAGTTCTAAATCTCACCGTGGCCCATTTACAGACCAATGTAGATGGTCCACTCTCGGCTGCCTTAGACTTGGTTCGGGATCAAGCTCCAGAGGAACTCCTCAACGCACTCGACCCAGTCGCGAATGGTGAACAAATCGAGACGCTCCATAATTCGGGGTATGTAATCCACACGCTACAAACTGCACTTCACGACGCATTTACTGCTGACAACGCGGAAGACGCCATCGTCACCGCCGTCAACCGTGGTGGTGACTCGGATACGATTGGAGCGATTACTGGGGCACTCGCTGGCGCTCGGTTTGGAGCAGAGGAACTCCCTGATAGATGGCTTGATACGCTTGATGAAACGGCGGAACTCACCCAACTAGCAAAAGACCTCAAAAAAGTAAGTCAATGATGGAGGTCATCGTCAACGCGGAGTATGGTGCCGTTCTTGCGACAAACACGGACGTCTAATATGCTCCCACGAAAACGCCACCATGGCAGATTCAGGCTCCGGCCCCTACAGAAGCTTGCCCACAGCTGTCTCGTGAGACGGTCTTAGAACTGTCCCGTAGGCACGACACAGAGATAGATGTCAGCATCGAGGATATTAGAGCGGTAGACGGTAGTCTCAAGTTCTTAGATGACCGTGAACAAGCAATCGGTCAGGCGGAAAATTGGGCCCAAATTGAGGAACTCGTTGGGCCACTTAGGTACCGTACAGACGTTGAAAAGGCAGCAATGTATATGAAGTCAGGAGAGTCGCGACCACGCGTTCCGGTTCGCGTTGCTCGTCACGGCCCGGGTGCGATCGGCGTCTATCTGTGGGCTCACGGCCACGACGGCCAATCGGTAGCAGATGTTTTGGCAATTTTGATTAACTCTATACTGTCCGATATAAGTTTATTAACCCCGGTTAATTATCTCAGATAATCATGTCTGTAGATGAATTAGGTGATGTGCCCACATCCCCGGGTGTATATTGTCTATTCGACTTAGATGGTGTAGCGGCATACGCTGGGAGAACTGGGAGTAGTATCCGTAGTCGACTCAAACAACATTTCGTTCGTCAAGATTCGAGCGTAGTCAGCTATGGCCGCCTCGATATCTGGGATATCAGCCATGTTGATTGGTGGGCCACGGATAATGACGAAATCTGTGAAAAGGCGTTGATAGCCCATTTCGAGCCATATCTGAATAATAAAACGGTGTCAGAGGTACCCGCGGAATCTAACATCGAGTTCGAATCCCCAGACGGGAAACTACATCTCGTCGATGAGGATGAAATGGAATTCAGGTCACAGCCGTACAACCGGTCGAAGCAAAAACTGGAACATTTGATAAGGATGATTGACAAGATCAAATATGCAGGCCACAGCGATCAGACTCGTGAGACAACGTTCTCACATTTAGCAATCTTGGAAGAAAATCTTTCAGAGTTTCTCGACATAGATGATTCAACCAAACAACTCAATCTTTCTGACTCATATATAGACTCAAAAGATAATTCTGACTGAGAATGATAAATGCACACCACACGCTCCGAAGCGAACTCTGGTTGCTCATCGACATCCGTCCGTTCGAACCATGTTAATACAGCAGGGAATCCCGGCCTTCAGGTTGGGGAGGATGTCACTCCAGATACTCACGTGCAGCATTCACACCATGCCGTGTAAAATCGGCAACTCCCCGCGCCGTCACAGGACTTTCCAACACGGGGACAGCGTCGAAGAAGTCATCGCGAGTCCGATCACCACTGACGAGACAGTCAGGCAGCTATAGGTCTATATCCAACTCCGCTGTCAAGTACTGTTCAGTATCTTCGTACTCGTTTTCTATGATTTTACAGACTTCTCGATTTATAGTCAAGCCACCGTGCGTAATATTCGCCGACCCAAGATAGGCATATTCGTCACAGACAACGACCTTTGCATGTAGGTCATCGATCTTGAGCATGTCGACGTTTTCGGGTAGTCTGTTTGCGATATAGTCATTGTGTTGTTCGCCTGTCCGGACAATGAAAGTCACATCCGTATTTGGGAGTTCAGGCACAGCCTCAAGCAGCTTCATATGACGATTATCGAAGTGTTCGTTGACCGGGAATTTGAGGTCGACGTTGCTCAACCATGGCGAGACAATCACTACTCGGCGCGCATGCAACAACGTATACCCAATAAAGTAGCTGAGGCTATCAGAAGGTAAGGAAAATGCTCGTACCATTAATCTCACCTCCCGGTGGCAGTTCAAGGTCAAACATTTCATCTGCAGCTTTATTCACTGGCACAGCTTCGGTGAGGTGTTCGCGGAGTGATTCCAATATGACATAGCTCAGAGTTTCGCTCTGATCGCCTGCGGCCATACACTCGGTAATATGGAGATTCTCCACACAGCCATCGATATCTGGTGAATAGAATGTCGTCTTTACACGATCTACGTCTGAAATATCGATATCGGAATGTGCGACCTCTTCGGCCGGGAATTCTTCGTCACCACGTATCTGAGCAGATGCGACCAGATGCTTCAGCTCGTAACCGTCCCTGTGAGTAATACTCTCGTCTGCTGCAAACTGATGAACGCGGTCGACAGTCGATATGACTTCGGAAGTAACACGCTCGACGACCTCATCAAATGGGCTATCGAGGAATGACTCCACAATAGGGCGGACCTCATCTTCGCTAACAGTGTCTTCAGACAGTTGAGAGACAAAGTCAGAATTCGCCCAGAGACGCTCATTGATCACCTGTTCATTGTATAAGAGACGGTTCATCGATTCAAGTACACTACCTGGATCCGTGCGAATTTCATCGTACACAAGGTCAACGATTCCTTGTCCCCCTTCGGTACGTTCGAATACATAGACTTCACCAACACTCTCGTCAAATCCGTAAAATACTCGCTGATTACTGACACTACTCACATCTGTTACTAACTGCATAAAGAAGTGGGCAGTAGTGTGATAGGCGAGGAATTCAAAGTCATAATCACTGAGGTCATTATACCGCTCGACGAATTCTTTAGCCTTCTCGTTTAGGCTCTTGATAAACGGTTCAATATCATAGACGAGTCCACGCGTTCTCGTAATAAACCCAAGTGGCGTGTCTGGGCTTTGCAATTCTTGGGTAAATCGCTCAGCTTCGGAGTCGTATGCGACTCCCACATCTTCACCATAATATTTTCCGGGCGTTATTTCGAGAGTGACACTATCTAAGGTTACCTGTGCCTCTAAGTCGGCTAGTGTGAGGTTACCAACTGATTCTTCGGGGGTTCGCTCTGTAACAGTCGTACTGATATGAGGTTCGGAATGTATCTTCCCGTATTCACGTTCTTCATGCCGAAGACAGGCATCAATATTACCAGATAGCACTTGATAGCACTCAGGGCAGTACTGCACGATCTGCATAGCACCATTCTTTGAAAGGTCCCGTGTCTCTGAGAGCTGAATAGTGTCTGGGACTAGTATACCATCTTGTTCTTCACCAGTGACGTCTCCCGCATAGTTCATTTTGACCCCGTCTTCGGTCCGTTCTGTCTCTGGTAAGAATGCATGCATCACGCCGGATTCTGCCTGGTATTCAGAACGATAAGGGGCATATGTACCAACGATCTGATCGATTGATTCCTCGGGTCTATCTTGCTTTCTGTTTTCTCTAAACACCTTGACAAACTGTCCAGCACCTCCGTAATAATCAGGTGGGACGAACCAGATCTCATCATCCAGATGTTCGTCATTAGACTTTAGATAGAGGTCGAAATAGTAGATGCTGCGAAGAAGATCTTTGATTCTATACAACGACCCATACGTACCCTTTTCCAGATACGAATCGTATTCCTCAAGTGCAGTATCAAGGTAATGGATCTCCTCTTCGAGACTGTAATACTCTTCAAGCCGTTCGTCTTGGCTAAGTGTTTCCAGTTGGTCGACAGTCCGCTTCAGCTCTGAGAGACGGTCTTGATTGACCTGTGGAATTACATCTTCAGCTACCTGATTTGTCTGGTTACGAAGCTGCATAAGTTTGCCAACGAGTCCAAACAGATCTGCAAGGAGAGATGAAAAGTACGATACCGTTTCAGGTGTATATTCTGAGTAGTCTCTGGCCCGAATTCGAGCGTTTTTTAGTTCGGTTTCGAGCTCTTCGATAAGTTCGTCCCCCTCATCCGCATCGTATGTTTCGAGTTTGCGCTTGTAGCCTGAAACCTGACCATCGAATGTATTGATAACCTTGAGAGTTTGATTTTGAACCTCAATAATAAACGAATCAATTGCATCTGTGCCGCGGATTATCTGGCCATCTTCCATACCAAAGTATTTTTCAATATCTTTGACATCCTCCCGTTTAGATTCTTGATACGCTTTGATTTGCTCTCTAACGTCATCAAGGACAGTAGGAGAGAGCAAGCGATCTGCTGTAACATCAATACCCAAACGCTCATTGAAAAACGTCTGAGGCTGCATCAGCATTTCGTAGAACGGATCGTATCCAAGTTCATCACAGAGGTACTCTTCGAGGAACGTTGTATGCTCCTCTAGATCAGATCGGAAAGACCGCTCTTGGATAGACTCAATACAACTGTAGTATTGATTAAACCGTTCGTGCATCCATTCGACGACGTGGTTGTTCGTGTTCAGGGGCGTCCGAATGTCGGAATCAAGGAATCGGTCAGCCCGGTAGAACATATTAGCGTCACCGGTGAGGTTAGAAAGGTATACCGCGATATGAGAATCCATTCCAGGTTTACGTGCAGCTCGCCCTGCTCGCTGAAGGAAAGATGACAGATTCCACGGTGTCCGGTGTTGCGTGACAATTTTGATTTCCCCAACATCAATCCCTACTTCAAGAAAATTCGTTGAGAGGAAAATATCGCTACGTGATGCCTTCTCTCTGTCAAACCCAACTTCTGAATAGACTGGCATGAAATCCAGCGGTTCATCGAGAAATTGTTGACCCATATTCGCCGCAGTACGGTCCCAGTTTTCTCCAAACGCATCATTTCGGTGGTACTCCCAGAGCTCTTCTGTATTGTCTGCATCTTCAAACTGAACGAGCTGTTGATTGATTTGAGATATACTATCGACAAAGGAGAGCTGCTTGCTTCGTTTCCCATCAGCACCCTGTAACATTGTGTGACCAAGCAACATCGATTGCTGGATAGACATCGATGTAACGCCTGGACCATCCTCCGGGGCCAGCATGAAGTAATAATGCTCGTGATCAGAATGATTACTGTCATAATCAGACTTTGGTGGCCTTGTCGTCTCTATATCTGATGAATCAACACCGAATATCTGTCGGCCGAATCGTTCCGGGTCATCAATGGTTGCACTAGAGCCTAACCACAAGAGAGGGTCATCAGAGATATCATCGACATTCTGGATGATTTTCGCTGCGTGAGCACCACGGAGTCCAGTGTAGAGGTGCACCTCGTCCAGTACAATCGTCCCAAATTTGTCGACAAGTGGATAATGAGGTTTGTGAGCGAAATTTTCCAATGATTCCAGTGTCGTTAGAACAATATCTGGTGTAGAATTAAACACCAAGTCGTGACGAGAAAGTACTAATTCTTTATCATTGAACTTATGTGACGGATCATTCTCGCACTGCAATACATAGGATTTACTAGTTCCTCGAAGTTCAAACGAATTCGACCCATCGCCACACCAGCAATTACAGAGTGTAAATCGGTCTCGATCACCGGTAGATTCAAAAAAGCCCTTTGAACCCACCTCTGATCGTTTCCAAGGCTGGCCTCCAATATAACAACCAACCGAGAGTTGGTCCCCATGGTCTGTCTTAATGGAATGGATATGTTCCAAAATGCGGCCAAGCTGGTCTTGCAAAAGCGCACGGCTTGGATAAACAATAGCTACTGATTCCTGCCTATCCTCCCGTAGCAGTTGATACAAGGGTCCAAGAAATGCCTCTGTTTTCCCGAACCCCGTTGGAGCAGCAAATACGGCTGCTTTACTATCGGTGCCAATCTGACAGTTTTCGGCTAGCTTGTCGACCGTCTGCCAACTGTTAACTTGAAAATCCAAAGGGTCGAAACCGAAGGTATTGATGATGGACTGAACAAACGAGTCAGATCCTTCATACGGGCTCGTTTGACGCCGTTTTTGTCGTTTTCGGTCATATTTGATTGCCTCTGTTACTCGAGGAGGATCTGATTGATCGCCATACCTTATCTGCTGATTTGCAAGCATTGCTTTCAGCAACGGCTCAATGTTATCAGGGAAACGTGTCGGATTGGTATTTGAATCTAGATATTGCATTCTTCAACAGTGATATACGATTGTGCTCACTACAGCGTCTTAACTAATTTCCCTTTCTACGAGAAATACTTCCGTAGTGTATTCTGGTCAGTGATCACTATCGGCAAAGCCGTTGTAGACAGAGAGTTCAACACTCTGGTTATCGAGTTCTGGAATATCACTACTGTCAAATGTCGCCGACGCATCCGGTGATCTCCCGCGGACGAGTTCGTTGTACAACAGTTTCCACGATTTTTGTTCAGAGTATTCGGTAGCATTAGTTGATCCTGCACGGAATATCGCTTTGGAGGCGATGATGACGAGCTTCTGGCGCATTCTGCTCGCACCGACGTTGAACCGGTTTGGATCGAGGAGGAAGTCAGTAAGCGAATTGATGTAGCCTTGATTGCCCGCAGTCATAGAGAGCACAATGAGACCTCGCTCTCCGCCTTGGAACTTCTCAACAGTATCAACTTGGACATTTCGCGCGAGTTCTTTGCGAAGCCGTCGACGTTGCAGTCTAAAGGGGACTACCACGCCTGCAGTAACACTCTGTGGAGAGGTAGTCTTTCCAGGATCCATTGTCTGAAGAGCATCCACGACCTGTCGAGTGAGTGTAGCTTCGAATGGGCTCTCGCTTTTCGATTGATTCTCATCGTGAACCAACAACGTTACCCGAGAATCAGGTTTGAGTGCCGCTTTGAGCCATTCGGCATCAAGGGTGTCTCTCACATCAGGAATCGTTGGATTCTCAACGCCACTTTCGAGAGAGATGTCGTCCTGGCTGTAGAACAAATCGGTAGCCAGGTCTGCAACGGATTGAGGCAGCCGATATGTGACTTTCAGTCGTGTCATGGGGAGCACCGCATCTGGATCCCTCCAATCTGGTGGTGTTCTTTCGAGATATGAGAGATCTGAGCCGACATCTCCTCGAAGGAACCGAACAAAGTCCAGTACCGACAGTGCCGGGGTATTTTCCTCTATTGTTTGGCGGTCTTCTTGTTCCCAGTCGTGAGCTTGGATTGGTTGCATTTGGCGGTGATCACCAACCAACATAAGTTGCCCCGAGTCCCGGAGGAAAGCACCAATGAGGAACAACACTGGCAAGTCCATCATACTTGCCTCGTCGACGAGTGTGGCATCGAATAGTTTAGAATCTCCTTCAGCCATCATTCCTTCGACGGAATCATATTGTTCACTCTGCTCTAGAACCACCTGATTGAGTGCGTTCCTGATTGTGACTGGCGTTGCAAAGACAATCACTCGAGATTCGTCGTTCAGTCCTTCATTGAACAACTCTAACAACTCATCACAGTCATCGCGGTAATGGAGATCTTCTACATTAGCTGGTGCCTGACGATAGCTGGACGTAGACCTTACTCGGATAAGCGAGAGATCAGTGAGTATTCCCTCGGTTTCGAGTCGTCGAACTGCTTCGGCAACGTCCTCAACTATCTCATCGACAGCTGTGTTGGAGTGAGCCGTACAGAGCCCATTGAAGCCATCGCCGTGAGCATACGCCCGAGATAAAATTGCAGGAGCCGAGGCCATACTAGTCTTACCGGTTCCAGGGGGTCCCTGGAGGGCAGTTATTGTATGGTCGACTTCACGGACGAAGTCTGCCTGTTTCGTATTTGTTTGTTCCGGCATAACCGAGTCAAATCCATCAAGAAACTCGTTTATTAGTTCATTCGAATAGAGGGTTTCCTGTAACGCAGTTGGATCATGATCGTCGTAGACAGACACGAGTCGGTTGTGTACCACGTTTTGAGATGCATTTTCCAAAGCTTTCCGAGCCCGATAGGCAGAATAATCGTCGATTGCTGGGTCAACGACAAATTTCTCGCCACGCTGTACCAAGGTTGTATCATAGTCTCGGCCATTCTGGCTCGCAAAGAAATCTGCATTTTCTGCTTCCTCTTTGCTCGGTGTCCACCCAAAGTGCCAAGTCATATTCGGGTCCGTCGACCGCGGCCATTGCCCACTGTCCCAAATTGAATACAATGAGATGGTATCGTTGTCAACTCGATCGACGACCGCTAGAGTAGAATTGGCATAGTATTTCGGTTTTTTTGGCTTCTCCGAGAGTCGGCCGTTTGCTTCTCTGAGTGGGGTTACGACGACCCAGTCACCTATACTGATTGATAATGGAGAGGCGTTCCCGTTACCGAAGCTCCGGAGGACGTCCCCGCGAATAAACCGTTCATTTTCTTTTGGTGTGCGAGAGCATTCGAACGCTACGGCATTCCCATCAACAATCCGTTGTTGAAGCGGTTGGCGATATTGGGAAATAAGCCGGTCACGTTTTATACCGTGGTCTAGTTGCTGATATTCGATACAAGCTCGCTGAAGAGCTGTCTCTTCGAAAGCTTCGTTACGTAGATTTCCGACTGTAATCGTTTCCTTCGGAGTCCTGCAATCTTTGTAACTGATAGACCGCTCAACGTGTTGGATCGCTCGGCAGATCGTTTCGATCAGAATGTCAATATCATCCAGAGAGATTCGTGGCGAACCTTCGCCACTATAGTGACGATAATTTTGGACCCGCTCTCGGGCATCCTCGTCGTCGACATCGGATGGTTTGAGACGATCTAATTCCGAACATGCCCATACGTATTCGAGAGGAAGTGTATCGCGATTGCGTTCAAGAGCTGGATAGACGTTCCCTTGGTAATGATCATTTGGAATGGTGAATCCGTCCTCGAATGACGGAATAATACGACCGCCGATATCCTGGAATTCAACGGCGGTTTTGAACAGTCCATCATCGAAAACTTCCTTAATGCCGTGGGTGTCATCGGACCATAGCTGGTCCCAGCTGAAATCAGAATCGCGACTATAGAACTGTGCTACCGTTTGAACTAGTCCGAGTCCAGGATACCGGAGTGCCTGCCGTTTCCGGATATCTGCAGTGAGAGTACTTACAGCCTCTTGATCAATCTCTTTTCGCAACCCCAAGAGTTTCCGAAGCGTAGGGCTACCTTCAGCATCCGGATGTCGCTTGACAGCGTCGACGAGGGTGTCTCGCTGATGTTCACTCCAGAAATACATGTGAATATAGCCATCGTCTGCCGTGTAGTCTGAACCTTCGGCAGACAAATCCGGCGCAACCATAGCAACAGCGTCTGCCAGTTGTTCGAAGAAGGTTTCAAGAAGTCGCTGCTCTTCGGTATCCTTGGCTTCTTCACTCTCGGGGAGTTCCTCTGGTCGCGCGACGACGAACTTGGGTTCCCCGCCAGCATCTTCGTGCCGACTCGATGTTACCACAGCCCCGAGATACGCAACTCGGTTCCGGATGTGATCGTAGACAACCGTCGGGTAGACGCGGACTAAGGACCGTTTTGGATACTTATCCCACTCTGTATCCCAACTATCATCCCGCGGGTCATCTTCTGGAAGGTTTGTGCCACTCCCAATAAGCCACATCGGCCAAGGGCCTGCGTTTTTGCCTGTCTGCCGTTGTTGCCACTCCGCTTCATAATCAGGTTCCAGTTCCCGACGGAACCGATGAGCAATTTGGGCGAGGTCACTAAAGTCAGATCTGTCAGTTGCGTCTTGGAGGTCGCTGAGTAGTTGTGGATCCGCGGGTTCGAGTGTATCATAGTTTACCGGCGTGCGTTCCCTCCTCTCTGTTGGGAACTCGTACAAATCAGCTACGTCAGCGAGAGATGTTACACCATGTTCCTGAAACGCCAGCTGCGTGCTCTCGGGCAACTGGAGTAAAGCAAGGTCCTGATTGACGATGTCGTGTGCCAGACATTTGGTCTGATGTGGGCACCCTTCGCACGACGCATTTAGTTGGTGCGGTGGTAACTGATCAAGATCTCTAAGAGTTTGATCAATACTACCACCCTCTTCAAGAAGCAATTCAATGTCATTTTCAAGTGGGCGCAAATCCACTCTCGGGAGTTTTTCAGTATCGATTTCACCAGTAGCCGTTACTATAGATGCGAGATTGATATTTTGTGACGTAACTGACGCATTGATTTGGACATAATCGAGGTTAGAAAACAGCTCTTTGATGCTAAGTGAATACGTCGCCACCTGTAGTTTATGATGAGTGAGTGCCTCCGATGATGATTTTATTTCAACAATCCGAACATCTGCACCCCATTCTCTTGGTTCAACAATAACAATGTCAGCATCCCCTTCTACTGGCCATACACCTATCTGCTCTCGAATTGGCATCTGGTGAAAGACTAGTGGTTTTGCGTCGTCATCACCGAGAATAGTCTCGACAAGGTCGTGGGCATGCGACATATCCTCGCTAATATCACCAGACCAGTGCTCATCGAATTGTTCGGCTATTTCGTGATCAGCTGGTCCAATGGCCTGGACACGGGCCGCTAATAGTGCCTCAAGTTGGTTGGCCTCATGTTTCTCACCGGTTGCTTGAAGAAGTGGACTTAGTGGGACGTCGTCGATCGCCGGAGGAGAAAAGACATCAGTATACTCGTGAGCCAAATACGCTGGGCATTGATTAAGATTATAAAATTGAGCGATTTTACTCGGATGGATTGTTTGCCGATGATTGGTGTTCACGTTTTCCTTCATATATTGACTCTGATATTACCGATGTGACTTACTAGCAGAGGCCAGCAGATGGACTTAAATTGAAAAATTTCTCTGTACAATCTTCTGATCTTCTCTTTTGATATAACTTTTGTATACATAAATCAATTGTTACTACTCTGGTTGTTGACTTGACGGTATTATCGGGGGTTCTGCTGGTGATTTGAGCTTAAGATTCGCTTTCCAGGTAAGTTTGGATCGTCTGCCACTGCCGTGAGAGCGTTACAACACTCACGCATGCCGCATCTGCAAGCTCTTCTTGTGTCACCGACTCATCCTGCTGCTTGGCTGCACCATAGAGGGCTGCTGCAGCGACGCCAGTTGGGCTCTGGCCAACGTGTGACCCATCTTCTACCGCCAACTCCGCCAGTTCCCGGGCCTGTCGACGAACCTCCTGTGAAAGCCCTGCGTCGGATGCAAACCGGGGGAGGAACCACATTGGCATGGGTGGGGTAAGTTGGAGTCCGAACTCCTGGATTAGTTTATTGTAAGCAGTTCGGATGGAACTGCAATCTACGGTCGAAACTGATGCGACCTGTTTAGTCGGAAATGGCTGTTGGCGGTCGCGAGCCACAGCGTGGATACACGCTGCAGCCATTGCCTCAAGCGATTGGCCGACAAGAAGTCCATTCTCTGCTGCACGTCGGAAGAGGGCTGCTGACTGCTCTGTCAACGACTCACTGGTTTCGAGAGCAGCTGCAACCGCCCGCACCTCTTTGAGACCATGCCGGAGAGTCTCTTGGTTGTGATTCAGGCGATTGTTATACTTTACCCACCGCGGTGTCTGAGAAGACCCGGAACTGCCTATGAGAGTACCAACTCCTAGCCGGGAGGGGCTACTGACTGGTGCAGTTTGTCGCTCATCCATTGGTGTCCACCCTGGTACAGTAGAGTCAATTTCTGGAGTGGATTGGAGGAGTCCACAATCTGCACAGTACCACTCACCGTTGGAACTCTGTTCGAACGTCTCTCCATTGCAATCCGCACAAGAACGAGTCGTATCGAAACCTTTGGCTGGAGTCTCAGTCTCTTGCTGAGACCAACCGCTGGTCGTTGAAGAATGATGATTGCCTCTAGCAGCTCGGAACGTCGGGGCCCGGGATTTACTATGGGCTGCCGAGACAGATTCCTGGGTTTCTACAGATTTCTCTGTACCGGTATTGCAGCCATTATAGGTTCGATTTGACGATGCCAACAAGCCCTGCCGGCTATTGCCGGTGTGAGTCTATCCTATTGTTATTGCTTGAGGTATATTATATTTAGGGGGCGGAGCACACGGTTCAGCTCATCTCCGACCCTATTCACTGAAGGAAGACAGGGGTATTTAAATTGATAACCAACGTCGAATCGTCGTTATGCTATCAGGTCTTAGAAAATACTGCTTGTCCTGTTCGGCTTTGATAATCGTTGATACTCTCTTCAATCTTGGCGAGGTGTGTGTCAATTTCACCTATCGATTGTATCGACAGTCGATTGAGATAACTACCAAAACGGAACAATGCTACCTCGTAACTTCTTCCATCAACATTGTCTGATATGGTCTCTCCAAAGAATTCGACGAAATCGCCGTATTTTCGAGCAGAGGTTGTAGCTCCCACAGGCAGTGATTCATCTTCGGTTCGACGCCTGTCTAAATACACATATGCTGTCCAGACACGCGCATCAAAAATGGGGTATTTGATACAGTAGTCGTTCGGCCCACTTGTCTCAAGATGCAGCAGGAATGCAGGAGTAACAACCGTGGCATTCGATAACGCCTCTTCGTCCACGAGATCTCTTCCCAGCGCTTCTACAGCTTTACCCGACTCCATTTCGGAGTAATGCTCGAATTCTGCCGTTTCGATAGCAGGTCGGATGGATTCGAATTTCACTCCGCGACTCAGATCTTTCCAATCCCAAAGGGCTTCAGCACGATTTATTGTATCCTCATATTTGGCCAATGCCGAGTTATATATCGAACCTGGATCCTCAGCTGTTTGATAGAAATTCGTCCAGAATTCAGTATTGATCGGTGTCTTCACGATTCACTGTCTTTGTGCTTGGCTCAAATAGTATAGGATTCGGTGAAAATACTAAAAGATATATTAGCCAGTACACCCCTTGTAGTGCTGAGTACACAGGATTGATTGATGGTCCAGGTTTCAGAATCCGAACGAGAATTGATCGATGACTTGTTAGAATGCATCGCAGAAGCGATGTCGAACGTCGATAGTGTCGACACTGCGTACGCGAACAAAACCAAACTACAGAAGCTTCTATATTTATCCATCGATGAATTCGACTTGCCAATCACATACAGTTGGTATCTCGCGGGCGCTGTTCTCCCGGGTGATCCGGCGACACCACAGGCACTGAAATCTGCCTTCGACAGAGTAGAGTCACCCGAAGAACCGAGTATCAGTACCTCGACAGAGCCTGAAAGAGATGATCCTCCGCAGGAAAACGGAACAGAAACCGACCCCGATGAAACGATCGAGCCCATTCTCAGCTCGATGATTTCATCAAGCGATATCGATTCGTCTAATGAGACAAATACAATATCGTCTATTGATGGCCATCCACGACACAATATTGTAGATTTTTATACATCGGAACTCCCCGATGTGTGGCATCAAAATACAATGCGATTCTTGCAGAATTTCTATTTAGAACACGCACCAGAAGAATATCGTGACCTCTATGTCCAAAGCACTCATCTACGGATTCGACTTCATGATATCGAGGCCGCGGTAGAAGCACATGTAAAGGGCGACTCCCCTGCACAACCCATCGAAGAACAGGTACGAGAGGTTGGTTTGGATATCTCTGACCTCCATATGACGATCAGAAAGTCCGAAGAACTCAGCCCAACATTCGAGACGTTCGTCGAAGGAACGAATATTATTGAGGACGGGTTGATGATGCTGGCTCAGAAATCACCAACAGAATTAACAGATGACCATCTCGAGGCCATCAAGTCTATCCAAGATTTCTATTATTACTATGTATGGCGCTATCCATGTCTCATTATATCGAGTAAAACGGTTACTGGACCGTCGGCCGAGATATTGCGAGAGGAACGTCAGGAACAGCTCTCAGATTTCAAAAAGAGAGTCTCAACCGAATTAGACAATCTCAAAGCCACATTAGACGACGTTGGTTTGCAACCTTCATACACCGATTATCCGCACGCAGACGACGAGATCGGTAATACCGTCGCAGACCTCGCCAGTCACTATTTTGATCAGTAATCTATGTCAGGCAATCAGGCTCCTCAAGATGCGTTTTTGGATACTTGTATTCTACTGGATTTTGTACAGCAAGACCCTGGCCAGACGCAGTCAACAGAACTTATTGAAACAGATAGCATCGAAATCGTTGTCAGTGATGCAGTAATCGAAGAATTGGAGAATGTTACTGAGCGTCGACAAGATATCTATGATGACCTCATAGACTTCTTGCTTGAAGACGATGAAGAAATCACGGAATACGATACGAACGAGAGGCACGTCTATGTCGGAGACAACGATTATGATCATATTTTGAATTTGCAGATGGATCTCCGAAATATCGACGAAAAACGAGAAGTGCTTCGTCGACTCCGTAGATTTCTCCGCGCTGTAGAGCAGCGTACGCAGTATCTCAAAGTGAAGCTGGAAGATCAAGTTGTTATGCCGCAAGCTCCGCTTCCACTAGAGTGGGCTATTCAGGATATCATCGAGAACGCTGCTGATGCACGCGTAGTGACGGATGCAGCTGGCTGGGCAGCACACGAAGGGTCTGGAACATTAGTGACTAGAGATTCAGGTGATATAATCGAGTACGAAGCAGAGCTCGCTGAGTTACTACGGGAAAAACAAGGCCCAGAGTGGGTCCTACGGATTTGTAAGCCAGAAACGTTGCTTTCCGATCTCTCTGTTACCATCGATTGACTGTGTAGTGGCTTATCGATTTATAAGTGAGCGTACTCCTTGGACAAATGCCTCCACTGGAGGAGTCCATCATGACGAAGGTAATCAAAGACGGCGACGGTGAGCGGATGGAGGCAGACTCCCGAAACGATAGCAGTGACGAAGAAAGGAGCAAGCGCCGGAGTCTAATTCGAGGCGGACTCTGAGGGACACCCCCCTTCCCCCTAGTCACCCAGACTCCCCTCGATTACTTCTGATTTTTAACTAAAACCGATGGTTAACTGCCATCGATTATATGTGAAATGTGATATAGTTATATCGAAACTCATCGTTGGTATAGATTACCGTGGACCTGAATCAGTACTCGGTTGAGTCGAATTTGACACCAACCCGAGCCCATACGTTTTCCCGAAACAATGGTTGGTGGAGCGGAATTGTGAAATCAGACGATCCATACGGCAATGAGAAAATCAGGCTCTATCTGTGGCACGACGCTGACGGAAAAGATTGGGATATCATACACAAATGGAACGTGCAAGCAGACAGGTGGGGCAAAGAAAAAGCAGTCGTCGACAAATTTGTTGGTGAAGGAATATCGGAAAATACCCCATACTTCCCGGTACAACATTACCATGTCGTTGGTGGAGAGACAATATCGAAAAACGATGATTGGTGGACCGCAGTCGTTCAATATAAGAAGGATCTATCTTGGTCAACACACGAGACACGACTCTACATGTGGAATTTCGACGGTAACAAACCGAAGGGAACGAATTTTAAATGGAATATCAAGCGTGACACTTGGTACGAGCAATCAAGAATAGCGGATGCCTTTCTGGGCACTTAGACAAAGTCACCAGATATCTTGTCTTGCTGTGCCAACTTTGTAGTAATCGACGATTGTCCACCGAACAGTATCTAGATCACAATAACATCTGTTAAATGATAAATCTATGAAAGGGTAAGCTCGATGTATTCTCCTACATCAGATTCGGCTAACAGCTTACGTTGTGTATCATCTAGATCTGAATATGACAGTCGTTCGTCGTCAATCATCCGGTGGATTAGATCTCGAATTTCATCTGGATATACACCAAACATCTCGTCTTTAAGTTGTTCAAACGCAGCTTGCATTTCTTCGCCATACATTCTTGCATTTTCCTTGTGCTCCTCGATTGTCGCGTCCTCGTCGACGTAGACGTGCTGTTTCCATCGCCAGTCACCAAGTAAGCCTTCGAGTGCTTCCAGTCGCATGCTGCTGACACGGTCAACACGCTCGTTCAGACGTCGCATCGCAGCTACTGTGGAGTTTTGTTTAAGTCGAAGCTCCTGAATCCGATTTTCCACGGTTGTTTCAGCTGCTTCAACCTCATTCTCAAGCGTGTCCAGTCTTTCTTCGACTTTTCCGTATTCTTTTCGTTCAAGCAACCTGAGAACCTCTTTTGTATGTTCTTTTGCCGAGGGATCCAGCTTGATTTCCTCCTCAAAGAACGCTTTTGCAAGGATACGCTGCAGAATTGTTTCCTCCATCATCTCCGCAATTTCATTAAGTTCGTCAGAGAGATGACGACGCCGATGCTCTTCTTGGACCTGCTCGAGCCGTTCCTGGAGTTGTTGTGTATCAGTCGACATAGTGTGCCCCCACAGTGAGGAAGTCCTCTGCAAATGTAGAAGTAGATCCACCACTGACGATTGTTATGTCGTCGTAGCGTTGATAGACGTCAGTACCTCCTAGCTTCATACTAATCAGAATTGCTTGTAGGCGCTCATTATGTCTTCCAACATTTGATTTGGATGCGAACTCCGCTGCATCTACGGCTGCATCGATATCTGACTGATTCAGTGATACAAATTTACTCAACGACTCGATCATGTCCGCGTCTGCGTCATCATACGTTCGAAGGGTTTCGACGGCTAACTTTACGTCGGAAAGTGAAACTTCGGACAATTCCTCGGAGAAGACATCAATAACATCTGAACGAAACTCTCCTTCGATATCTTTGAGCGCTCTGTGAACATCGTATGCTTTGTTAGCAATATCTCTGAATTTGTTATTGGTATCAAACCTCAGGCGATGTGAGATTCGACCAATATACTGACGCCCAAGTCCAGACAATACCTTGTACGGAGGCTTCTTTTCGAGTCGCTTTCGCATCTTTGCAATATCAAGTGTATTGGCGTTAGCTCCGAACATGGCACCGACCATTTTTTCGTACCAATCTCCGTCTTCGACGAACTTTAGTATATCATTAAAGTTGTCTTTTGATAATTCAGATTCGAGCTCTGAACGCAGCTCTGAGTCAAGGGAGTACGATGAGCCCTCTGAGAATCGTTTACTCAAATTCTCTGCAGTAACTTCTACGAACGGTGTATCCAGCAACACAATGCGTGCATAGCCTGCCAAGACAAAATCCTCAAGTTCGTAATCAATCGAGGATTGTTTAAATAGACACATCTCAGATCTTATATTATGGTCCTTGATATTCTCCTGCCACCGTTGTGCATATCCCGTGAGTTGTGTTCCGACGCTGCGGAACAATTTTTCATAGTCTGCTCCAGGTTTGTCCTCAACCCGATAAATACCGAATTCAAGGAGTTTCTTCAGATCTGAAAGACGGAACTCCTCAGGGTCGATGCTGATTTGATCATCGTCAGGAGCCTGTTGGGATGATTCGAATACAAACGGATCTGTTTGACTGCTGAGATTGTACCGGAGACTCATCCCCTCATACACTTCATATCCATTTGTCAGACGCTCGATAGCGTCGCTGAGGCCGGCTCGGAGATACCGATTTATTTCGGGGAAGTTTCCAGGATTCTGTTGCCACGGCTGAACGTTTGTTCTATGTTCATCAAGTAGCCGTTCTATTTTAGACCGTGTCTGTGGAGGCTCGGGAGCTTTCTCACCGCTGGTCTCTTTTCCACTTTTACTCCCCGTCTCAGACTGGGAACCCTTTGGAGGAGTACTACCCGAATCAGTAGGTATAACCAGACTACCATCAGTAGATTCGATTCCAGTAATACTGTCAGCAGCATCCGAGAGGCCAAATACCTCGACGAATCGCTTGTCGACCTCAATACCATCCTGAGTTGGTGTACCATACCATCGAGCAAGTTTGGCTAGCGATTCTTCATGTTCGTACACTTCGGTTGCTGCATCAATAGGGCTAGTAATGGTCGACAGACGGTCGGAGTCAGATGGAACGGTAATGTAGCCATCGTAGTAGTCTCGAAGGATATCGAATACGGCCATCACATACTCTCTGGGAGACTGCTCATCCTCACGAAGACCGCTGTATATTCGTTTAAGGAACGGCTGATTAAATGGGAAGAGATCGCGGAAGGACTCGTCACAGAATCCACATGTGTGGCAGATAGACCCAGTAGGTGCAGGTTCGAGCTCCAGGTCAAGTCCATCTCCACTGCGGTCATATGCTACACTCCCATCAAACGATTTGAAATATCCGAGGTAAGGCCGAATGAAATCGACTGCGGAGTCTTCGTCTAAAAAGAGAACGCTATTGGAATTTTGTTTATTTGTACGGTAGAACTCAAATCTATCTTCAGCAGTTAATTTATGAAGGACTTGAGTTGAGTCACGTGTTCCAGCAACGACAAAATCCCAGTTATCCGCTGGTTTGTCGCGTTCCATATAGTTGCGAAGTCGCTGACCCTCCATCGCGGTGATTGCGAAATCTTCGAAAATGATGACCGGTCTGGTGTCAGTAAATTTCTTTCCAACCTGTTGTAACACATCATCAAGCGACGCCGTTTGGTACCGGTCCCGTATTTCCCTCCACAGTTCATTATTGAAGGCCTCTACTGCCTCTGTATCGTTGATATCGCCTTCAATAACCTGGAGAAAGTCGTTCCGGCGATACGCTTGTTCGCTAACGAATTTGATTTCTTTCGCATATTCGCCTTTCTCAACCAGAAGCGAGAGCTGGTCCTGAATGAATTCACGAATCTTATCGTCCTTACCTTGAACGTTGATTTCGTACTGACCTGCGCTCAGATTGAGTAGAGCACCAGATGTCGCATTGTTTGCAACAACGCTTGGGTTCTTTTCGAGATCGTGTTTGAGCTGTGTGAAGTTCGATGCGCCAGGTAGCTCCTCTCCGAACTGTTCCTTATAGAACTCAGGGATTCGCTCTGAGAGCAGCGTCATCAGGTCATCATTTTTGTCTACATGGAGTATCGGCCGACCATCCTCCTCAAGTTTGTGCGCAAGGTATGCACAGAGTTCTGACTTACCGGTTCCAACTTCTCCCTCAATGACCACGCTAAAGTTTCCAATTCGGTTCTCAGAGAACTCCTGATAAACGCGGTCCTCTCCAACGATTTTTTCTTCAGCTTGCGTTCCCTGCGGTGATTGAAATACCTCAATCGGTCGGTGTGTGAAATTGAATAATTCACGGTTGTCTGCACGGATTGCGGCGACTTTGGAGAACAGCTGTCGAAGTGTCTTTTCGTCAATGTCCTGAAAGTGTGGACAATAAAGCTCTGAGTTGGGGTCTTGGGTTTCTTCGGTACTCATTTTATTGTAGTATTATTGTATTTGCCTGTGTATCGATTCCATCATATGGTGGCACACCACCGAGCCCGACTGTTCCAGCGTCACCATATTCTATGACCCTTATTTTTTCATCACGGACAAGTTCAAATAGAATCCGTGCAAGCCCTTCTGGAATATCACCGTCCGACGTTGACTCTACATAAAGCAGATTCTGTCGGAGCCAGTTTAGATACTGGTTAATCTCAATTCCGGGAGATCGATCAACGTCGATTCCGACATCGTCTATGGCTAACTCTAGCGAGGTACGGATCAATTTAGGGTTTGGATAGACAGTATGTTCGCGTCCTCGTACTTTGTGAACCAGACCAAGGAAGTGGACAAGACGCGTCCAGTTGGCGAACTTGTTATCATTGTGTGTTATTAATCCATTTCTGGATTGAGGTTGATACCCGATTTCTTTGAACCAGCCATCGATACCATCATCTTCCGAATACAGGGACTCCTCATTATTTTCAAAATATTGTATATCGTTTTGAAGCAGGTAGTTATAATTAAGAAGAACGACAGCCTGTTTCCCCCACGAACCCTCGGTACATTCTTTAGCAAGGTTATGAAGCGCAGTAAGTTTGAAATTCAGTTCATCGGATCCAATATCCCATTCATATTCACTTGAGTAGTACTCACCATTCTCCTTACCCACCATCCGGAGGAGCTGTAACCCATCCAATGCTGCATCTAAACCGGATTCAATCCCTGTATCTATTCTTATTTCGTCTTTCGATACATTTCCATCAGTAATCGATCGATACACAGGAAGCAGTGGTCCAGGTGTCTGAACCGCGTTTAAAATGTAGCCTTCACTTGTGCTCATAGTTTTGTTTGTTGTAACCAGGAATGGTATCGCTTATTAATTGATGAGTTTTCGGAATCAATCTTCTTTGCCGATTGACGGGCTTCTCGGGTTTCCGGGCTCCGAGCAGCATACGATGGGTCAAATGTTCGACCTTCTTCACCGACTGCTCTATTTAATTTTTGTGCAATGTCACTTGCTGTCTCCCGGTCCCACTCAACCCGTCGACGGAGCCAACGCTGCAACCCAACTACATCATCTTCATCAAGCGGTACGGAACCATACTCATCTTCACGAGCAAACATCTGACAGAATACATCGTACAGCGGAAGATACGGCGTGTCTGGAACAACATCAAACAATTCTATCGTCGTATTCACCGAAGTTCCACTGACATATTCATAGAGATTTGCATTATCATGGAGAAAAAGATTCATTGTATCTTTTAGAGGCAGCTTCCAACCTGCATCTTCGTAGTACGACTCATACGCATTATACAGACGTTGGTAGGAACTGACCTCTTCAACGAACTGTTCGTGATATAACGGTCTCTGGCCCCCCATTGGCGTGAATCGTCGTGAATCAGTGACGACTAAGAGTGTTTCTGCAAGGGCTGAGTATCGACTAATTAGGTGATCGATAGAGTACTGAGTTTCGGATTCGTAGTAGTCATTTGTCGTCACGACGAGGTCCTGGTCAAAGGTCTCGTCCTCGATCTGATTCAGGACCTTGTACTCATATTCAAGGTAATCATATTGATTGGAATATGATTGAAATTGGCCACCCGTATTGAGTGTGCGCCATGATGTTGGATATGTGAATGTTGAGAACCCAAGATAGTTGAGTGCGGGTAGTGACCTGAGAAGCCACCAATACGTCTCTTTGACGTCGTCATGGATAATCGCAACATCCGCATCTTGCAGCCGTCTAAATATTGCTGGTACATCCATTAATGATCACAAGCACCGATGAGGGTTTCAAGTGTCTGATTGCTAAGAAGATTGTTTTCCAGATAATAAGCAGGCGTACGAGAAAGTAATAGACACTCGTCACAATAATCATTACATCGGTCACAGTCTGCGACGTGGATGACACTATTCTCAATCTCATCAAGAGCGTTCCAAACCTGCCAGGAGATTCCGTTACCTCCCTGTCGACTGTCGACAATCTGTACTACAACAGTCGATTCTTCCTTGTTCGCTTTGACACGGAAATCAGACCGGTCACACTGTGCGACGACAGCGATCGCTTTCCGTAGTGCCTGCTCGAGACTGACGAGAGCTTGTGGCCACGATGCAGTTTCGTGATCAAGTTGGTTAAGCCGAGTTCTCACATCTTCGAGAGCGAATTCGAGCGTTATGCCTTGTGTATGATATTGCTGACCGACGGGTGCATATTCTTCAGTATCTGCATCCTCTAGCCGTTCTTCCCAAGACAGTCCCTCAGTAGAGGTTGATGAGTCTCTCTCAATAAGGGCTTCAGACCGTAGTGTTTCTTTGTTGGGGCTCGACGAATGGCGTCGATCGAATGCATACACGAAATCAGTTACTTTGAGCTCTCCGTAACTCGATTGACAGTCTAATCCGAATAGAGTCTGATCTACTGCATTGCCTTTAGAGTGAGATGGTTCAGATCTGATGGAGGTCGTCATCAAGCCATGCGTACTGTACATCTTTTGTCCGCCGCGTGCAGGTTTGCATTCTACAGAGCTTACACCGTGTATGTTCGTCTCTTCTAACTCAGACTCACAGTGGGGACACTCAATTTGATCGAGATCATAACTTTCGAACGGTCGATCGCATTCATCATTGGTGCAGACCATCACCGTAGCTAATGGTGTTGATGAGCCGTGCACATCGTCGACAATATAGTCTGTGCCGTGAAGCGTAATGACCGCACCTAGGTCATTCTCGGGGCCAGGATACATGTCGTAGAGCCGGCCTGAAGCCTCAAATTCAATGCCTTCACTATGTCCCTGAAATTTGACTGGGAATTGCTGACCGAAACTTCGGTAGTTTGCAAGGTAACCAAGTCGAGACAACCACTGATCAAGACGATTATTCTGTTCGGTAAACGCTTTGTTCGTCTCCGTTGATCCTGATAAGGCCGTAATTTGGGAGAACGTCTTTTCTATTCGACTCTCCATCGAGAGTGGACCATTTCCTACAAAGGCTTGTTCAAAAGCATCGATTCCTGGCTGGCCGAAGATGGATGCAATGTGCTCTTTAATTGCGTCTCGACGCTCCTTAAGAAGGAAGTCAGAAAGAATACTCAAATTCTCTTCTACATCGTGAACAAAAGCCCCGAGATTCTGGTTAACCTCATTGAGTCGGTACATCTTCTCAAAGACATTGGAGGGATGTGGGTTCCGAGCAAGATACGCGAAAGTTTCTGTCACCACATGTCCAGTCAGCAGTTCATCGAAGTCGTACGGATCTGGAACACGCACCGGTTCAAACTCGCTGAGGAATTCTTCGAGGTTTGAATAGTAGTGACCATCAACTGGATGCTCACCTCTGATTGCAGTCATGACCAACGATGAACTCCCACGTGTACGGCCTGTTCGTCCACTCCGTTGGACATAATTAGTTAACGTGGGAGGAATCCCGACTTGGGATACGGTTTCAAGTGTCCCGATGTCGACACCAAGCTCCATTGTGGGGGTAGAACTTACAATATTGATATCAGGGTAATCTTTTCGGAATCCTTCTTCAATTGCCCCACGGAGAGTGTGAGGAATATTCCCTTTATGAATACCAACACTGATGAAATCGGGTTGTTTGCCGTTCTTTATTGGTTTAGTAATATCGTGAGCCCAGTGATCGAGTGCATATGGCCACTCCGTATCTACATCAGCATAGCCTGGGTCGACCTGCAGTGACCCGTGGTCATCGCTGACAAACCGTCGATATGTCTTTAGAGAATTCTTACAGCCCGGACAATGTTCGATAGAACCGGCCCCTGAAACAGGGTAGGAGCGATAACAGTCTTGGCAGAATGCTACTTGTTCTAATAGCGTTAATTTAGACTCATCTCGACGGAGTACGCGGGTGAAAATACCACTTTCTGCAGTGGTATCCAAAATTTGTATCTCGTCTACCTCAGAACGAACGTTCTCAATGTACTGTGATGTTTTATCCTTCTTTTCAGTACTCACTGAAGCATTTTCAATTACGCGTTGAACCTCGTCCCACGACTGCTCGACAACAATTGATTGGTCGACCAACCGATCTATAACGTCCGGCATGACCGAACTGACTTCATTATGGTCGTATCCGGATTTCTTGGCGACACGATCTATGATTTTTGGGTATGAGAGTCCTTCAAATTCGATAGTATTTTTACTGAATCCAATGCCAGGGTCCTTTGCGAAGAGCTTGAATGTCTCGTGGGTAATTACAAGCTCTTTCGGATTATCAATATCAGTCAGCGTTTCGGCGGTGACCAGTGCACTGTCGAGAAGGTTTTCAGCGTTATGAAGCATTGCATGACTTTCAATATCCTCAAGAAGGGTTCGGAGGAAATTGAAAGCCGTCCCGTCTTCATCCATTTCATTCTGAATAAGAGGCTCCCAATACTCCTCTCGGAGTCGATCAGAAACATCACGGAAGAGTTCGTAGTTGTCCGCTGACCCACCTTTCTCAATTAGTTCTTGTATATACAATGTCTCTGCCATCAGTCCATACTCTGTACCAATGATTCGATCTCCCACAGATTCTGCAGCGCTATGTGAATCAGAGAATACGAGTGTTTTCTTCGAAGGGGAGGTTCTACAGACTTCGGTAAGCATGTACGATAGTAAACTTGTGGTGGGGACACCGATATCGGTAAGATTCGGCCACTGTCCACAGCCAGGGCAGGTGTCTACAGGCTCAGCGCTATCAAACGGTCGGAAGATTTTGTCCTCTGCTGAGGAGCCTGCTTCGAGATAGGGGTAGTGACATCGCTTGCAGAATTGTATCTCAGTATTTTCTGCTCCACACGAGGTGCAGTGCTTATTGCGACTTACTTTATCACACTCTCCGCAGACATAGGCACGATGAGGCGGCTTGAGAAAGACATGATACTTTTCAGTGACCATTCCTGCAAGTCGGCCAAATGCCAAAACCGTCTGCAGTACACCTTCGTTATCGTCGACGCCGGTCGCATCAATCTGTGAAAGCAATTCGTCATAGTGTTTGAAACCTACTTCGCCTGTGGTTTCCTCGTCGAACCAACGTGCGAACTCTGCAACCTCAGGAATAGACTCAATGACGAAATCAAACCATTCGCTATAGAGACCGCTTACCTCAAGTATTCGTTCTGAGAGCTTTTCACGACCACGTCCGGATGTGAGAACATCTTCAGGAGAGGCAAATTTTCCATTGGTTACGAGTGACTCATATGCTGTCTGGAAGTCCTTCCGAATCCAATCCAAGTCCTCGGAAAGACGTATGATCTTATCCTCACCAATATCAACTAGTCCTACTTCCAAAGCTGTCTCTAATGCATTACCAAATCCATCTCCCTCTAGTTCTGAACGCTTAGATTGTTCTATCTCTGCCAACCCGAGTACAGTGACGATCTCGGTAAGATTACTGGGCCCAAATCTGTTGAACTCAGGGTCGGTTTGAATTGGAAACTTACGTCCAGTAAAGCCGACTGAATTAATCTCGGACTCTGGCGTTCCAGTCAGTTTATGAGCAAGTTCAGTTGGATTGTCGACCGTTGCGGAGACCATAGTTATCTGGGGAACTCGCTCTGAGTAGAAATTCTTGAGTCGTTCTGAAAGAAGGCGGATAGAACCTCCCGAAATGCCGCTCCAAATGTGGGCCTCATCGAAGACAATATGTTCTACTGGATGTTGGCTGGGATTTTCTCCCAAAATCGACCGGGTCTCAGAGTTATCGCTAACAAACATATGATCGAGGGCTTCTGGATTTGTGAGAAGAATATCAGCCCCGTTTCTAATTGCATCACGCGTAACACGTATCCAGGAGTATTGGTTATCCTCAGTACCAACAGTCATATTACCAAGGATACGGAGCTTCTCACCATCTTCCCGTGGACACTCCAAGCCACGAATAAACGAGCCCTCTTCTATCTCAAAGTCTCGTGTCCCGACCCGAGTAGGCGTATCAGAATCCCAGATACCGATAGTGATCCGATCTTCCGGATCTCGATACTGATTAATCTGGTCTAGATAGGAAATAAATCGATTGAGCTGATCGACTCCGAGTGTTTTCATCGGGTAGACGATGAGTGATTTCAAACCAGATTCATCGGTCGACAAACAATGGTTGAGAACTGGGAAAAAGAACGACTCTGTTTTCCCAGTCGCTGTTGGCACAGCTAAAATATTATCTGAAGAATCATCTGCAATCGATTTGATTGTTCTTGCTTGATGTTCATATAATGACCCCGACTTATCGCCGTCAAATAGTTCAGCGATTATTGCATCTATGAGCTCTTGATCGTATCCAAATTCTGTCAAAAATTCGACTGCCGTCTGTTCATAGAATTTTGGAGCATCAACAAATTCGATGTATGGCCCTTTCTGTTCGACAACTCCGTCTTCTAAAAACGATATCGCTGCCTCATCACTCACAACCTCGTTAAGACGAGTCATCTGGCGATTCCACCAAGTAATTTCTGCGGCTCTACTAATCGAAGAGTTAAGGGTTTGTTGTGGGGAGTGCATTAGATCTGCTGTAGTATTAAATTCTGTAGATGGACCGCTTACGTAAAACTACCCCATGATTATCATTCGCCGACATCTAATTTTATACGTAACGCAATTTGACGGCTGACATTATTGACGTCTGCTAATTCATCAACAGTGGCATCTTTCAGATGCTCTCTGGTAGAATATCCCGCAGCGAGCAGAGAATCAGATATCGCGTCGCTGACACCATTCACATCACGTATCTCAGTAGTCTTACACCCCACGTCACATTCAGATATGGATTCAGTATTTTCGGAGTTACTTGTTTTTGTGTCTTCTCCGCTCGTAACTGCACGAGGATTAACTGGAAGTCGATTTAGCATATCTATTGCCCGTTGTAGTTCGTCATCTGTCTCTACAATAACTGGAAAGGTAGCGCCAGTTTCAGAGTCTACGGGAAGAAAACAACGATTGGGATCTATTTCAATGATTGAATTCAGCATTGCCTGAACAGTCAAACTTGGTTTTTGAACTGTCGTAAATTCAAACTTCGTTACAAACTCACCATCACCAAACTGTTCACGGTATATTTTCATCGAAAACGGATTCTTCTCACGTTGTTGCTCACCATAGCAATTCGCTGTTGATGGCCCATTATGCCAAAATTCCTCAATATTATCTGCCCACAATACCATGGGGTCTGATGACTGGTCACAACCTGAGCCACATTCATCAGAAAACTGATCTCGTGCACTGACAACGGCCTTACACAGTATTCGAAGGTTCCGTAGCAATTCGTATTGCTCAGATAGTTCGTTTTGCTCTACGGACACAGAATCAGAATCTGAACTATCGGTATCACTGCTATCCACCGAGTCTGAATCGGTTTGTTTGACGGAAGAAACAGCATCATCCCAGCTATCAAAGTACTTGTAAATGACTCCTGAAGAATATGGTGAGTACTTCTCAAAATCAGCCATAGTTGGTTCACCGCTATTGATGGCTATTGCCTTTTTAATTGTTAGTCGGACATTTGATTCAATATCTATTCCAGCGCTTTCAAGCGCATTATCGAAACTTCCGAATTCCCGTTGGTAGTCATATGGTGAGAAATCACTCTGGTCTCCAATATGGTTGGACCGTGGAGGATGTCCCAATTCCCTCTCAAGATCTTGAAGCTCCCTAAGTAACTCCTGACGAGATGGAATCTCAATTCCAGAGGCTTTTATTGCATCTCTCCAAGAGTCAAAAAATGAATAAACGTCTGAAGTATTAAGTTCTGAATGAGATTCAAATTCACTCGTTGTTGGTCGTTTCTGTATTGATTCGGCAACCCTATTGAGCTCGTTGATTATCTCTTCTTTCCGAGAGGTTGATGACTCATCTATATTCTCATCAACTTGGTCTGTGTCTTGTGTATCCCCTCCAGAATCACTCAAAAATCCATCTCCGAGAGGGATATTATTCTGGTATTGTGATGATGGTTGTTCACTACGACCTTGTTTTTGGTCCACCTGCGGAAATACTTCCGAAATAGCATCTTCTAAACTTCCAAACTCGTCAGTGAATTTTTGAGGCTTATATTTACCATATTTCAAAATATCCACACTCTCAGGTACGCATCCTACTTGGTCTTTGAGACGAGTCAGTTCCGTAATTAGATCTTGTCGGCGAGGGTCTTTAGATTCTGAAGTGTTGGTTTTCTTCGAATTGGTAGAATCACTAGAAGAGTTTTCAATGTTGCCAAATTTGAATCTTGAACTGTTTTGATCATCGGAGGAATACCTAGATGAACCATCAGTATTCGAACCACTATTTGATGTATGCTGGTTGATTTCTGAAGAATTCGACCTGTCCTGCGCTGGTGTCTCCCCATGTGAGCTATCAATTTTGTCAGCAAGTCGGCGATGATATTTTTCCAGCTGTTCTGTAGATCGCCCAAGATCTTCAGCGACCGCTATTGCATCATCAACAGATGAATAAAGTTCTTCGAAGCTGGGTCCGAGTGTTTCCATTCCACCCTTCGAAAGCGATAGTTTTCTCTTCACATCAGCATACGTTGATCGAATTTCCAGAAGAGAATCAAGTTTAGAATCTATTTGATCAATAGTATCTTCAACTTTCTCACTGGCAACACCTGGCTTTTTATTGATATCTTCGAGTTGTTGTTTAGCTTCTTCCAACGAAGATATTACATCACCCAAGTTGTCCGTGCTTGGGTCTGATTCTTCGATACAGCGCGATGCGGACTCCAGCCTGATACGAGCTTCACTAGAAAGAATATCTGGGTTATCTATAAATATAGACTTAGGCCTTTCAGATTCATGGCCAGAGTCTTTAGGTTCCATATTCTCTGCAAGTCCCCGGTAATATTTATAACCTGATTATGAGACAAACATAATCAATTCTAGTTTTTTTAAACGTCATCTAAGATGTGTGTTTCCAGTAATTATATACAAGTGCATCAACGATCAAGGAGTAGCACATGTCGACTTTGCTGGTCCAATCTTGCTCAAACTCTAAAATAGAGACGTCTGATCCCACCTATGCTATCGAATTATACACAGGATATTTTTTCAAAATTATCAAAAAGGCTATGAGAAATGATACTGAGAACGCTGATATAGATATCCGAATTCTGTCAGCAAAGTATGGTATCATTGAACCAAAAGAAAGTATTCGAACCTATGATCAACGAATGAATGAAACCCGTGCGGATGAACTACAGCAATCGGTTCACAACGACTTGCGACAACTTATATTAGAAAATGACTATGACAAAGTTGTCATTAACGCGGGGAAAGAGTACAGAAAAGCACTCAATGGATTCGACGATGAGCTCGACGTGGATACGTATGAAATAACGGGTAACGGGATAGGATTCAAAGGACGTAGTTTGAAACAATTTCTTCAGGGAGATGAATCTGGTCTTGTGAGGTGTAATTAATGTCTCAAGTGTCTAAACAGCGAAAAGTAGATTTTGACATCACCGCCCAGGCCGGAGAAGCCAGAAAAGGGGTCTTGAACATTGGTGAGACAACGATTGAGACTCCAAATTTGTTCCCAGTTATGAGTATATATGGCGGAGGAACAAAAAACAGCAATTACGGTGGCGGAATCCATCGAACAATTAAGGAATTCATGATTAGTGATTCCCGTGTTGGTGGGGGTGATTATTCTTCATATTTCGACGGCATACTCACGTCCGTCTCTTCGTTGACTGATTACAATATAACTCGGGAACGCTACGAGGATTATATTGCAGCACCGATCAAAGAACGAGGAGTTTTCAACAACTACTCAGGTGTGATCTTCATCGACTCAGGCGGGTTCAAATTTCTGAGTAACAGTGAAATTGATGGAAGCAATTTTGAGGTCGAAATAGATCAAGAAAAAGTATATGAAATACAACAAAAGATGGGTGCGGATATCATCGTGAATCTAGATCGACCTATCTCACCCACAGATTCGTATAAACAGAGATGCCAGAAGGCACAACAGACTGGACAAAATATAGAAGAATTTCTCAAGTTATCGTCGGATTTTGATGGTGCACGGTACCTTACGCTCCATGGCTACAATTATTCGATGATGGATGAATTTCTCACACAGGTTACTCAGTACTGCAGTGCAGAAACGCTCAAATCATCATTTGATGGGATTGCATTGGGTAGTCTTGTTCCAATAAAGGATAATAGAGATGCACTCATTGATGCTGTCATTGACTGTCAAAAAGTGTTGAAAGATTGGGGATTCGAGGATCTACCGCTACATGTTCTCGGTATATCCAGTCGCGCCATCCCACTCCTTGTCGCACTTGGAGTTGATACCTTCGACTCGTCAACGTATTTACAAAATGCCATCAATGGCAAATACTTCCATTCATTAATGGATACAGTGAACATTTCAGAAGCGGATCTCGATCAGTGTGATTGCCCAGTCTGTTCGTCTGAGCACCTTCGCAGTTGGATGAATGGCGAGACAGAATATAAAAAAGACATATTAGGTCCAGTAGCCATGCATAATTTGATTATTCAGAAACGAGAAGTCGCTGAGATACGAAACAGGATTCGTCAAGGAAACACTGACCCGCTGATTGACTATATAGAATCGACTGTTGCGACAGACAAGGCAACCCGAGATTTTGCACACCGAGTGGTCAATCACTCTCTAGGAGGGTATTTCTAATGAAAAAACATCCTAAAGTAAATGAAGTAAACGAATTTCTTGAGATAGCTAGTGACTTTGAAGATCCGTTGGAGGTAATCCGTGAATCACTGTCTAATGCTTATGACGCCAACGCATCAAATGTTGAAATAGAAATCAAAAGTCGTGAAATGGGCTCTGATATCATCATTGATGACGATGGCGATGGGATGAATCAACGGGATATTGAATCATTCTTTGATTTGGGAAATTCTCGGAAGACAGATTCTATTGGATACAAAGGCCATGGGACGAAGATATTCTACAAGAGTGATCGTATTGTCGTGAATACTGCAACCGATGAGGTAAATTACCGTGCAGAAATGGATGAGCCATGGGATAAACTCAATCGGAGAGAACTCCCAGAGTATGAGGTAACGGAAACTCCAATTAAGAAGGGCAATTCTGGAACCAGGATTCGGATTCGAAATTTCCGTTCTGGACAGGGTTTCGACCCCGAATCTCTGACATACAAAAAGATTGAACATTACCTGAAGTGGAAGACCATTGCAGGGTCTACAGCCTACTTCTTCGGTGATGATGATCGAGAGATGAACATCACAGTCCGGTTGGGGGATGAAATTGACGATTCCCAGTCCGAACTTGAAACAACCAATAGATTTGATTTTCCTGACGAACAGCTCGAGCCTGATGAGTCATCTGAGTATCCTGCCGAACGGATGTGCAAGCATTACGACCCCACAGAGATCGCAATCAGAGAAGATGGTCAGAAAGCAACACTTCAAATTGTGGGTTTAGTTGGTGGGAAAGAAGCACGGAATGAGCTCCCAACGTACGGGAGACATTCCGCTCAGTTTGGCGTATGGCTTGCGAAAGATCATATCAAGGTCGAACGATTGAACGAGGCTATCTCTCATGACAACGAATTCCTCCACTTTTTCTTTGTAGTAAACTGCCAAGAAATTGAACTTTCTGCGAACCGGGAATCAATTCGAAACAAATCGAGTTGGATATATCAGGAACTTACCGAGGCTACGGAATATCACCTCTCGAAAGTAGCTCAAGATCCTTGGTTCAAACAATATCTAAAAATACGTAAAGAGGCAGAGATCAAACGGCGGGCTCGGAACCGAAGGTCATCACTGAAACAACGTCGTGCACGCGTTGAATCAAATGAAGGGTTTGTTCCGAGAAACCAAACAGAAGTCCTGCTTGCCCTCGAACGATTACGGAATAATTCGGACATGCCGTCGGTAACTGTGGAGGATTTCGACCCTGATGCAGATGTTCATGCCATCGTGAGGCAGGGTGGATCACTCAGAAATGCAACAATCCACTGTTCATTGACCGACCATTTCGAGAATGAATTATCGTTCGAGGAAGTAGACCTGATTATTTGTTGGGACCTAGGTGATCAAACAGTATTGCGCGAATACGAACGAAATGGGTATCTTGGAGGTTCTGTTGAGTTCAAGCCGGACAAACGCGGTATCGTATACGAAGACACCGATGAGAAATATATTGATATTATTACAATATCTTCAGAGCCAGGTGAAGAGCCTGAACAACCAATCGCTAGTGACTGAGTTTGCTATTAGGAATCTCTCTGTTTTTTACGGTCGACGTCCCGATATTCCCCGGTAGAACCCTTCCTTCGTGCTTGACTAATTCGCTCAGAGGTCGAGTCGTAAGCCGACCGAGCACCTTCTCCACTGTGAGCCATATCCAGAGATCGACCAGAATCCATTCCCATACTGCTTGCTGTTAGGGCCGCATCCTGGTTTGCCCCAATAAACAAAAACTCCCAATCGTATTCGTTTCGTCGGTAGGTCACCTGATCACTTACTCTTTCTTGAGGCGTCTCTGAAGCGTTTTCTTTCCCATCGGTTAGCACAACCACGATTACGTTGTCTGGTTTTTCAGAGGTTTCTAATTCTTCAATACGGTCCGCTGTCTCGGTCACTGCAGTATAGATCGCATCATGAAGTGCTGTGCGGCCGGCCGGTACGTAATTCTGGGCGGTGAGTTTCTGGGCCTTTGTTATCGGCGCTGCTTCAAAGACCCGATTGACATTCGTATTAAAATCGTACAGAGAGACAGTTGCAATACCCTCTTCGGATTTCTGTTTCTCAAGAAACGTATTGAAGCCGCCTCTCGTATCATCCGCGATCGCCGACATCGAGCCCGAGGAGTCGAGTACAAATGTGATGTGCGTCTTCATAATTCACACCCCAAGGGCGTGGCACCTATATAAATATGAAAACGTGAGTTTGATAAAATTTATATATAAATTATTTATAATGCTTACGAGGCGAAAGCTCACCGGTGTTATCCGTGTAGGGGTGTCAGTCCTGTTTCAGGTCGAAATTGTCGAGGTGATCAACTAATTGCTGAAGGTTTTTATTTCGGAAGTGTTCTGTGAGCTGTAATGACTGTGGATTTTGAGGAAACACGACCTCTTCTACTTCTTCAACCCCAGATTGTTTGATTGCAGATTCGATGACTCCCCGATATTGTGAGCTAGCGACGTATGCCACAATGGCGTCGTATTGCTCGCCATAGGTTTCGAGATATCTTCGGAGACGTTCGGTAACCAGTTCAATCTGATTTTCATCCTCACTCGTGAGCATGTACTCGTAACTCAGTACAGCATCTTCGTTCTCTTTTTCTTCTGGCACAGGCCCATACATGCCAGAGACAGTTACTTTATGAATTTGACTACGCACATCCTTGAGTTTCTTCTCTAGGACTGAGTGGGTACGTGACTCGGTGTAGGGCTTTTTTTGACTGCATGGAACAAGTAACAAGATTCGTTTGTCTGTAGGGGGTTCATACTTATGAGAGAGAATATTGAAACTGCTCGGGTTATATTTCAATGAGATGCTTCTGGTCTCGGTACTCTCATCGACACCACCACCCCATTTGTGAAGTTTTGTCTGATCACTGGTGAGGTCTGGACCTGCAACCAAATCGTAGGCCTCTCGGTCTTCGAGGTCTTCACGAAGGGTTTTGTCCCGAAGTTGTGCTTGTTTTAATCCTTGCTTGATATTTGGATTATTTCTGGCAAAATCAATCACGTATTCGAGCAATGTACCATCCCGAATCTGACGCCGAACCCGATGGAGTTCATCATTGTAGACCTCAAAATTGTGTCTTGCGAGGGCTGCGTAGTAGTCGCTCTTGATTCGCTCCCCGTTTTCTTTTCGTTCTTGACGCTCATCGTAGCTCAGATCTAAGTTGAGTTCCTTTACAAGAAGGTCATAATCTATCCCACTATCTGGTCCACATAATGTACAGTTTTCGAGGTCACAGGGAAAATCACCATCTACGAGGTATGGTTCAAGATCGTTGATGTGAGCTGATTCCCATGTCCCTGGGACGGTATATTTCGCGTAGGTAGCAGTCTGAACATGTGTCGAGCAGTCAAATGTATCCACCCCAAGAAGGGAAAGCAGGGAGACCTGTTTGCCTCCAATACCGAATACGTGAATACCAATCTCATCTGAGCGAGAGCTTGGAATCGCGTCCTTAGCCCCTTGGACAATATCAACGAGGGTATCAATACTACTCCTAAGTGGGACAAGCGAGCCAATCGCAAACCCTTCGAAAGATTCCCCAACGTTTGCAGTCTCGATACGCTCGAGAAACGTCCCTACGTACCAGTTTACCGTTTCATAATCATGTCCGTGGAGTGCTACATATACTCCTGGCTCTTTTTTGTCCCTCTTTTGCTTTTTTAGACGCTCGACTGCATCATCGTTATCAGGAAATCCCTCATTTAGTTTGTCAGGATTTTCGATTATTTCCAGGCATTCGACTGCACTATCGATACTCCGTTCCATCCGTTCGACTTTCTCTTCTTCATTTAGCTTTGGAGGAATTGGGTAATCGAGGGTCGCAATAATATCCGCGCCAAAATCAATCTGTAGACCGAGAATACTTTTCGGATTCGTATAGAGACCCCACTCATTTTCTGCACCACCTTCTACAGGGGCTTGGCCGAATGTGTTTGAGTTCATCAATTTGAACCCACCAGAATCAATGAACACCGGGGCGTCAAGATCAGAAAACCGTTCGTGAAACGTCTTTTCTCTCCAAAAATTCTTGAGATTATCTGGAGAAACACCATAGTCGGAGAAGCTCATGGCCTGAAACATAATCCCATCTAAATGGGCACCATCAATCAAATTATCACGGATTCGCCGCCAAATCCCCCCGGACTTCTCAGTAGTTCCTCCAATGAAATTTATGACTGGAAAAAGAGCAGGTGTGTCAACAGGGCCATGAGGAACACAGAGTTTACCTAATCGGCCATACCCATCATCCCCCACTTCCTCGACTCTAAATTCCGCCATTCGTTACTGATTAATGGACGTAACCAGCAGAAATATCTTCGTTATTCGGTCCAGTGTCAGTCGATTACATTGAGCACCTCACGACCTCCTCCAGTAGGTGCTCAATCTGCGTCTGCGGTGGCTGGCTAACCTTCGACAAGACGGCAGCTGTGCATTCTACTTGTAACCAGTCGCGTGGAGTCGGACGGCGACGCCCCGGGGCGTTCGCCGTCCGCTCCCAACATTCAAGATTTGCCGTATCCAACGTCTCTCCGAGCAGATCTGGGGATAGCATCAACAACTAAAACCACGAACTGCTCGCTTCTCAAACTGGCTTAACTAGACAGTGCCCCAAGGATTATTATATACTAATAATTATACAAAGAGCATGTCCTCCTGGACACAGTATACGTTCTTCGTCGACGATATACATGACCGTATGAGGTCGATGCGATCTAATCTGACAGTTGTCGATCGATTGTGGGAAAGTCGTGCAACACGAATTACAAATGAGGGAGAAGAGACTCGAGTGCCGGTAATAACCTTTCGATCAGTTCGGTTTTCGATGTGCGACACAGAAACGGTGAATCAACTTTTTGAGTTGGCACTGCAGCCTGGTGAAGTGGGTGGACGAGTCGGGGCAAGTGATACGACTGATTCAGGGGGAGTTTCGGTCTACAGGAAGGATTCGACGGGTGAAATCAAGTGTCTTGGCGATTTCGAAGGTGAGGCGCCAGGAGATCGTGCGAAACCAGCGTTCGAAAGAGCTGAAGACGTAGCGGGAATACGACCTATCTACCGCGAACACGAAAATGATCGAAAAAAAGTGGGTGATACCTACTGGTTCTACCGAGCTGTATTTGATTCGGAATGTCTACTGTACAAAGGTGATACACCCGAAATTGAAGCGCAGGACGTTTCTAACCCAGATACTGCCTGTTCGTGTGGTGGGATTTTCGAACCTCGAGAATTACAATATCCCGGACTTGCAAGCATAATTTACGAATGCCAAGAGTGTGGAGAACTCACCACAAACCTACATTCGCTTGACCCCGAGAGTTTTTC
>LKMJ01000102.1_pt1 | contig 51763 bp, 50 predicted proteins | sample 643391 | NCBI WGS metagenome assembly LKMJ01 (sample SAMN04112250, study PRJNA286221) | soda lake metagenome | biome: soda lake; feature: Kulunda Steppe; material: water; isolation source: sample PL-Br10 brine of Picturesque Lake | place: Russia: Kulunda steppe | collected 2010-07 | reverse complement strand
GATAGCTACTCTGTTAGCGTAATGAGTGAGTTACAGGAGCTGACTCACGAGCTGGTATCCATTCCGAGCCACAGCGACGAGACTGCCGCTGGCGATTATATCGAAGCGTGGCTCGAAGCAGAAACGAGTGCCCGGGTTACTCGTGACAGCCACGGGAACGTCATCGCTCGGCGAGGAAATGGATCGAATTCACTGGCATTTGTGGGCCACCACGACGTCGTTTCACCAGATAGCTCTCAAAAAACTGACGACGGGTATCTGGTTCAGAGACGCGATGGCCGACTCTACGGCCGTGGGAGTGCGGACATGAAAGGAGCACTCGCCGCTTTGCTGTGTGCGTTTCGCGACGTGGAGTTGCCCGGCGGTGAGCTCGTCTTCGCCTCGTTCGTCGACGAAGAAACAGGTGGTGCTGGGGCACGAGGTGCAATCGATGACGGGTTCTCGCCGGAGTATGCGGTCGTTGGTGAGGGGTCGACAGGGTACAGTGCAGCGGGGATGACAGATGTTGCTGTTGCACACAAGGGCCGCCGTGCGAGCACTGTTACAGCGATGGGATCAGCTGCTCATGCGAGCGAACCAGAAGCAGGAGAGAACGCGATCTACCGGGCAACAGACGCAGTAGAGGAGATCAGAGCTATGGAACCACCAGAGACGACCGTTCTGGGCCACGAACTGACGGGTTCGGTCGTCGTAACCGAGATCGAGGGCGGATCAGCCTGGAACGTCGTTCCCGACGAGTGTACCATCACAGTCGACGAACGAACAGTCCCCAGCGAACGAGCGGAGCTGCACCGATTATCTTCGATCCCCGGCGTCACTGTCACAACAGAGCAGGATCTGCCACCGATGGCGTGTGCAGATTCCGAGTTCGCATCGCTGGTGCTCGACGCTGCGAAGAGTGCTCACTCTGGGAACAAGAAACCGGCTTCTGTCGTCAAACCGCACGCCACAGACGCCGGCTGGCTCGCGGCGGCAGGTACCAACTGCGTCGTCTGTGGGCCAGCCGAACCGGGTGAAGCCCACACTGCCAGCGAAAGTGTCTCACTGGATGTCCTTGACCGCTGTTACGAGATTTATCACACCGTTGCGAGTGAGTATTCCCGTCGCAAAGTGTGACCAGTTGCTTGCAGTAAGATCAACAACAGAACCATATGTTGATTGATCGTCGGACAAAACAGTCAGTATGGCGAAATCGGAGCAACCCGACGAGTTCGAGACGTTTCTGGATCACGTAAAGCGGTACAACTACCTCGGCGACGCGGCCGGAATTCTGAGCTGGGACCAGCAGGTGATGATGCCACCAGCGGGAACGCCAGCTCGAAGCAAACAGTCTGCTGTACTCTCCACGCTCCGCCACGAGCTGCTAACTGAGGAAGATCTGTCGGGGTGGCTCGACGAGTTTGCGGAGGCAACCGGCGAACAGGGGGCAATTGTCCGTGAGGTCAAACGCGAACACGAGCGGGCAAAGCGGGTTCCGGAGTCACTGGTCGAACGACTCTCCGAGGCGAGTTCCGAGGCGCTGCCGGTCTGGGAACAGGCAAAAGAAGAGTCAAATTTCTCGCTGTTTGCCGACTCACTCGAGGAGCTTGTCGAGTTGCGCCGGGAGTATGCCGCGGCAATCGATCCGGACAGAGACCCCTACGAGGTGCTTGTCGAGGAGTACGAGCCTTATCTGGATATCGAAACGATCGAATCGATTCTCGAGACGCTCCGATCCGAGCTCCCACCCCTCATCGATGCGATCAGCGAAAGTGACCGAACGATGGCGGATCCATTCGAGGGGAGCTACGAAGAACAAAAACAGGAAGTGCTAGTGAGAGATGCGTTGGACGAACTCGGATACAACTGGGACCGAGGACGGCTGGATACTGCGCCACATCCCTTCTCGTCTGGCACCCAGTTCGACGCGCGGGTGACGACACGATTTGCGCCAGACAATCCAATGGAGGCACTCGGGTCGACCATCCACGAGTTCGGCCACGCGTGCTACACGCTCGGACTGCCAGACGAACACTACGGCACACCGCTTGGCGACGACCGCGATCTTACTGTCCACGAATCACAGTCGCGGCTCTGGGAGAATCACGTCGGTCGCTCGAAATCGTTCTGGCAGTTCTTTGCTCCCACAGTGGAGGAACACCTCGGTGTGGATGCGTCGCCGAAAACACTGTATGAACACGCAAACCGGGTGTACGACGACAACCTGATCCGGGTTGAGGCTGACGAGCTAACATACCATCTCCACATCGTGGTGCGTTTTGAGATTGAACGCGACCTGATCCGCGGTAATCTGGCAGTCGAGGATGTGCCAGCAGTCTGGAACGACAAGATGTCGGAATATCTCGGCGTCAGACCTGAAACCGACGCGGAAGGCTGTCTTCAGGATATCCACTGGACGTACGGGAACTTCGGATACTTCCCGACGTACACACTTGGTTCGATACTCGCTGCACAGCTGTATCACCACGCGAGCGAAAATATCGAGCATCTTGAGACGAAGATTGAGAATGGTGAGTTTGACGATCTAATGGAGTGGCTCCGAGAACAGATTCACCAGCAGGGCTGTCGCTATCGAACGAGCGAGTTGATCCAACAGGCAACAGGTGAGGAGCTGACTGCATCGTATTTCCTCGAGTATGCGAGAGAGAAGTATGGACGCCTCTATGGCCTCTAAGAGGCTTTCGGGGACTGTCGAGATGTTCATCTGGCTTCGGTACTGATATCTGCAATCGTTGCGGTTTCTGTCTGTATTTGGACTCGAACTGTCTCACCAGCGGAAAGCTGGGGAGAGTTTGTCTCTGCAAGCTGTACTCCGCCAGTCTCACCTGCACGCCACTGATCGGCGCTGGCAGCGTTAAATGGACCAGTCGGTCCGCCCTGAAACCCTTCGGCTGCAAAAAAAGGGACAGGCGGCTGGTGTTCGAGTGGCTCGCCGTCGATCGAGATCTCGATCTGAACGGTATCGAGATCCAGTTCGTCACCTCGCTGGTGAGAAATGCGAATTTCGTCTGTCTCGGCCGCTGCAGTAACGTCGAACGATACCATGGGTGCAGGCTCTGTCGGATCAGCCGAGACGACGACGCCGAGTGCTGCCCCAACAGTGAGTGTCACCCCAATGAGAACGAGAACGCCAACGACTGGAGCCGTCGCTCGGTTCATGCAGATCTGTCTGTTCGCCTTCGTATTTCAATCCGCCCACCGACTGAGCGAGAAGCACCGTCTCCTACACTCCTGCAGGGATCGTTACAGAAACAGTTTCTCCATCTGGCGTCGTCGCTGTGACGTCGAAGGAACCGGCTGGTCTGACGAGCCAGAGCTGCCCACTGGTGCCTGTCTGACCAACATCATCTCCATTGACAGTAATGTTCGCATCCTGAATGAGATTGTCCTCCAGGTCCTGAACTGTCACCTGCATAGGCCCAGCCTCAGCGTAGAGGTCGACATTGATTTCATGCTCGTCCGTACTGTTGAACACCTGATTTGTCTGCTCCTGAATCGCGAGCGGTTTGCGCTGGTTTTCATGAAAGACATTCCCCGTAGCCCCATCGAAATACATCCTGATATCACCGTGTATATGCTCAGCAGTGACCGTATACAACTGCGTGCGGAACAATGAGTTCGTGGTGCCGAAATCCAGCCGGTTTTCGACGTTCCACACCCACGGATACAGCATCTCGGCCCGGTCGAAGGCATCGCCCCACCGATTGTCGAACTGGTTCTCACCGCCAAGGTTTCGCTCACTCAGGACGGTTGCCTGCCGAATAAACGACCCATCGGATACTGTCGCGAGCACGAGTGATTCCTCGGCAGACATCGCGTACACTGTCGTCGGCTCACTAGAGCCACGCTGAGATTCTCGAATCCGTTCCGTCACCCGTTTTTCGGTGTTGGCTGCTATTTCAAGGCTGTTAATCTCTCCACGAAACTCTTCCGGCGGATTAGAGTAATCATCTACAACCGACCTGTATGCGACCTGCGTATTTGCAGCGGTGTCTAACTGAACAAGCTGACTGAACAGCTGCCGACTCGGTATCTCACCGTCGTTATACTGTTCGAACAGCCGCTCCTGTTGTCGGTCAAGCAGTTGATACCGATCCCGTATCTCTTCGTGTGTCTTATCAGCGAACTCGGTACGATCCGGTACCACCTGCATGTCTCTCTCGAACGTCCGAATCTCGTGGTCCGCTTCAAGATTCGTCGCGGCCTCGTTGACTCCACTGGCCACGTCAATACTGACGCTCTGATACTCCTCGCCCGTTATCTCCGCCGTCTGTGGTGACAGATAATTACTCGTGTTCGAATTCGTGTGAATCGTCTGTTGGCCATCAGTCGATTGCTGCCCAGTGTCGAGGGCGACTGGACCACCGGAGGCAATCGCGACTGTGGCGAAAAAAACTACCATCAGCGGGAGGACACGTTGGAGGGCCGTCCGCATAGTATGACAATCTTACTGCGTAGGGATATAAAAACCCAGTGCAACCGACCGATCAATGGAGAGGGGATATCGTCTCAGACTGCGTCAGCTTCCCGGAGACGTTTTACAATTAGTGGTAACGTTTCATAGAAAGTGTTTTCAGATGGGGGGACCACCTTCAGGATATGTCTTCGGTGTCGCCCGCAGATTTTTTTGCCCTCCTTACCGCTGCTGTGTTAGTCACTACCATCGTAGCTGGCGGCGCAGCTCAGGCGACAGCTACCAATGGAGAAGCTTTCTCCGATCGAGAAAGTCTCTCTTTACAGCCTGCGGAACAATCTAATCCAGCGGAGAGTGACTGGGAGATTGCGGCTAACTCCAGCTTGTCAGCAGAGCTCCAGAGCAGTGGAGACGCAGAATGGACCCTCTCGGTGTACTTCGACCTGAGCTCGGAAAACGAAACAGAAGCATACCAAGCGTTACAAGCTGACTTCTTGGATGACGATACCGAAACAACCGAATTTGTCGAAGCGGATCAACCCGGGTTAGGAATCGAGAGTTTCGTACAGGCTGTGGAGTCAGTCAACGCCCACACTGACCGTGAGATGGAGATCACCGATATCGAGCGAACCACTGCGTCGAGCGATCAGGTTGCGGCTGGAACGGGTCGACTTTCGGTCGAATTTGTCTGGACAAACTTTGCCAGAGCGGAAAACAACCGACTGATCATCGATGATGTGCTCGTGACAGAGACGGGTCAGCTGTGGCTCCCAGGACTATACGAATCACAGCACCTGACGATCAGTGCACCATCCGAGTTTGGCGTCTTTGACTCTGGTGACGGCGTCTCACCCGAACAAGGAGAACTCCGCTGGACAGGACCTGTCGAGTTCACCGAAGGCTCTCTTCAGGCGACGTTTATTGGAAATGACAACAGCTCGGTGACATCGGGGTCGAATATCGGGTTCCTATTCTGGCTAGCTCCATTCGCTGTACTGGTGCTCATCCTCGCAGTAATCGCCGGCCGGACGAAGGAGTTGAATCTCGAACTGCCATCGTCGCCCGGGCAGGACGAACTGCGAGAAACCGATACCGAGCAAACGCAACCTTCACCCGGACAGCAGACAGAATCGAGTGAGGAGTCGGAAGAACTAGATGTCGAGCTGTTGAGCGACGAAGAGCGGGTCGAGCGGCTCCTCTCGGAAAATGGTGGCCGGATGAAACAGGCAAACATCGTCAAAGAAACAGACTGGTCGAATGCGAAGGTGTCCCAGCTACTTTCTTCGATGGAGGAGGAAGGACGGATCAACAAACTCCGGATCGGTAGAGAGAACTTGATCTCCTTCCCAGACGACGATATCACCGATATCGAAGAGTAGCGAAACTGCGAGAAGACAGTCAACATCTCGAATGATGTTTTTCTCTGTCTCCCCTATTACTTCCATCTGAAAGTATTCAACGGTAGTTGGCTTCCACTGCAGATCGAAAACTCTATTTCAGTTTCCGAGAGTGTCGAAAATATTTAACACCGCTGTGCGAAGAGATACAACTGTATGAAAATCCTCGTAACAGTGACCGAGGTCGCAAACGCCGACGACGAGTTCGATATCGTCGACAACACCATCGACGAAAGTTCGCTAACTTACGACCTCAACGAATGGGACGACTACGCAATCGAGGAAGCGGTACAGCTGAGCGAGGCAGGCGAGGACGTCGAGGTGGTTACCGCTACCGTTGGGCCGGAACGAGTCGAAGAGACGATTCGGACCGCGCTCGCGAAAGGGGCAGATCGGGCGATTCGTATCTGGGATGACGAGCTTGCGACAAAGAGTTTGCTCGATCCGTCACAGAAAGCCTCGCTGCTGGCTGGTGCAGTCGAGGAGGAAGCGCCTGATCTGGTGCTTTCCGGCGTTCAGTCGGGGGATGTTTCGATAGGGGCGACTGGTGTTTCTCTCGCCGCACAGGTCGACTACGAATGGGGGGCTGTTGTCAACGATCTGGAGCTGTCGGACGGAGTGGCGACTGTCCACCGCGAACTAGAAGGGGGAGTCGAAGAGATTACCGAAATAGAGCTGCCGGCTGTGTTGACGATCCAGACCGGTATCAACGAACCGCGGTATGCCAGTCTCCGCGGTATTCGACAGGCACAGCAGAAACAACTCGATGTCAAATCACCAGAAGACCTCGATGTCGAACTGGCGGCGTCACCACTGACCCTGACCGATCTCGTCGTCCCGGAGAGTGAAAGCGACACAGAGCTGTTCGAGGGAGCTCCATCCGAGACAGCAACAGAGCTCGCTGAACTGCTTCGAGAGAAGGGAGTGGGCGCATGAGCGACGTGCTTGCAGTCGCTGAACACCGCCGTGGCGAGCTCCGCGATGTGAGCTTCGAACTGCTCACAGCGGGACGGCGGCTTGCCGAGGTAAATGGTGGCGATTTACACGTCGCGGTCATCAACGGCGCTGTCGAGGAGTTTGCAGACGCACTGAATCGGGACGGAGTCGATGCGATCCACACAGTCTCTCAGGGCGAGGAGTTCAACCACAATATTTACACGCAGGTAGTAACACAGCTCGCGGCGGAGATCGATCCACAGTATCTCCTCGCCGGGAACACAGTCAACGGACTTGACTACGTGCCAGCAGTCGCCGAACGGCTCGGCTATCCACTCGTAACTGATGCCGTCGGGATCGACGACTCCGATGGACTCTCGGTCACGCGGGAGCTGTATGCAGGGAAAACGGAGGGAACAGTCTCGGTTGAGTCAGAGAACGCAGTCCTGACGATCCGTCCGGGCGAGTGGCCTGCACAGGACGGCGTCGGCGATGCAGCGATCGAGCCATTCGACCCCGCCATCGACGACGAAACAGTCAGGTCGACTGTCAAAGGGTACGAAGAGGTCGGTGCTGGTGATGTGGATATCAGTGACGCCGACGTTCTCGTTTCCGTTGGTCGGGGGATCGAGGAAGAAGAAAATCTGGAGCTGATTCAGGACCTCGCCGACGCGCTCGGGGCAACTGTCTCTGCCTCTCGACCGATCGTCGACAACGGCTGGCTCCCTCAGGACCGACAGGTCGGGCAGTCGGGCAAGAGTGTCTCACCGGACGTGTATATCGCGATCGGGATCTCCGGCGCTGTCCAGCACGTCGCAGGGATGAAAGGAGCAGAGACGATCATCGCAATCAACGACGACCCGAGCGCACCAATCTACGATATCGCTGATTACGGGATCGTCGACGACCTCTTCGACGTGGTTCCGGCACTGATCGAACAGTTCAGTGGATAAAAATCGGACCGCAAGGAACCGGTTATTCGTACACCCAGTCTTCGTCGATCGGGTCCCAGTCTAGCAGTTCTTCGTCGTCGAAGAACAGCTCGATTTCTCGTTCGTTCGAACCGGGCTCCTCGTCGGAAGCGTGGATGACGTTCCGACTGAGATCGATGCCGAAATCGCCACGGATCGAGCCGGGTGTCGACTCTGCGGGATCCGTTGCGCCGATCATATTCCGGACGAGATGGACTGCATCGTCGCCTTCCCAGACCATCGCCATCACTGGACCGGACGTGATGAAATCGACGAGATCCTCGAAGAACGGTTTGTCTTCGTGTTCCTCGTAGTGAGAGGTGGCAAGTTCCTCGTCGAGTTGGATGAACTTTGCGCCGACGAGTGTCAGGCCACGCTCCTCGAACCGGCTGATGATCGTGCCGATCAGACCGCGCTGGACGCCATCAGGCTTGACCATGACGAACGTCCGTTCCCGTTCACTCATGCTTGTGCTTCTTTCTCTTCTTCAGTTGTCTCCTCGGACGATTCGTCCTCGGCGACATCTTCCTCATCGTCTGCAGCGTCGGCCTCATCGTCTGCAGCGTTGAATTCTTCGTCAGCGTCCTCCTCAGCGTCCGCCGCTTTTTCGGCTTCAGCCTCGTCTTCTGCTGCTTCCTCCTCAGATTCTGCTTCCTCGGCTTCCGAATCTTCTTCTGGTTCCTCGGCCGCTTCGGCCTCTTCCTCTTCGTAGCCGATCCATTCCAGGTCGCGGGATTCGCGACCCATCATGTAGTTTTTCTTTGCTTTCGAATCCTTGAACCAGAGGATGCTGCCGTCTTTTTTGACGAACATCGTTCCGGTTCCGGGTTCGATATCTTCACCGGTGTAATCACAGGTGCGTTCTTGGACCATTATTGTCCTCCAATCGTGTCGGCTTCGCGTGCTGTTTCGCGGAGCTGGAGCACGTCGCCCTCGCGGACAGGACCGAGCACGTTCCGGGTGATGATCCGGCCCTTGTTCGAGCCCTCACGGATGCGGCATTTGACCTGCATGGCCTCGCCGTGCATCCCTGTCCGGCCCACGAGTTCGATGACCTCCGCGGGCGTGGATCCGCCGTCTTCGGATTCCTCTGCGCTCATACGTGTTCACCTCAGCGGAGTTCCTCGAGTTTCTCGGCGATATCCTCGACATCACCGTCGGCGTCACCGGCGTCGGTGATCGCTGCAGCGGCACTGCCGACTTCGAGTCCGGCAGCGTGACCGACATCGTCCTGCGTCGCGATGAAGATGTACGGCACCGACTTCTCGTCGGCGAGATCCGGAAGATGCATGACGATCTCCTCGGGCTGGACATCTTCTGCAATATAAATGAGCTCCGCGTTGCCGCGCTCGACTGTTTTCGTCGTTTCGTTTGTCCCTTTCTTTACTGTTCCTGTGTCCCGAGCTACCTCGAGCGCCTCGAGGGCGTCTTCTTCGAGGTCGGCGGGAACGTCAAAGTCAGCATATACTGGCATGGTTGTGTTCACCTCCTGGGCGTGGGCTCACACTCCCCCGCTCTTGCGGGCGACCCCGCAGCCGCAGCATGCGGCGAGTCCTATTCGGCCGGCGGTTGCCGGCGTCGTGAGCTGGGAGCGTCATCAACCCCGCACAGGCTGTACACACAACTGGTCTAGCTTCCCCTAAAGCGCTTTCGAAGCGATGATTGTATGCGAAAAGACACCACAGGCCTCTCTTGCCCATGTTTAAGTGAGCGCTTGCCGTAGAACACCGACATGACCGATTCCGACCGCGAGCCGACGGGTGTCGTGTTAGATTTCCTCGCCCACGGCCGGACCGAGGATGATCGCCCCCAGTACGAGAAAGAGCCGGTGGGCTATGTCCTTGATCACGACGATTTCACGCTGTATGAGTTTATTGCCGACGGCGACGCCAGTATCTCCATCGGCGATCGGATGGATGTCGCCACAGCTGATTTCATCAGCCGCTACAGCGAGATCGAGTACGAAGATCTTCCCGGCGGCGCACAGTCCGAGCTCAATTACGTCATCGAAGATATCGTTGAGGAACAGGAACAGCGGTTTGTCGACTTCTACAACGATGCACAGCCGATTACGCTCCGGCTCCACCAGCTGAATCTCCTCCCTGGTATCGGGAAGAAGCTCCGAAACAACATTCTCGACGAGCGCAAACGCAAACCGTTCGAAAGTTTCGAGGATCTCGAAGAGCGAATCAGCGGCTTGCATAATCCAAAGGAGGTACTTGTCGAACGGATTACCGAAGAGCTGCGAGAGGAAGATCTCAAATACCGGATCTTCGCCCGCGAGGACGATGAGTAGAAACCGACTGACAACGGAGAGAGAATCGGAATGAGCAACGAATTTCGTGATCCAGATGCACTCCGTGCACGAGCAGGCGTCGCAGGTGATCCAAACCGCGACCAGCATTTCCTAGTCGACGATCGCGTGCTGGATCGGATTCCGACGTATGCAACCGACACGGAGATGGATCTTTCCAACATCCTGGAAGTCGGTGCCGGTAACGGCGCGTTGACCGACCGGCTACTAGCGGTCGGAGACCACGTGACGGCTATCGAGCGAGACCCAGATCTTGCGGCCTTTCTTCGAGAGGAGTTCGCCGATGCCGTCGAGGCCGATCGGCTCACCGTTCTCGAAGGTGATGCGCTAGAGCTGTCACTGCCCGAGTTCACTGCCTCGGTCTCCAATCTCCCCTACGGCATATCGAGTGAGATCGTCTTTCGACTGTTGCCCCGGAAGAAACCACTCGTCTTGACTTTCCAGCTCGAATTCGCAGAGCGGATGGCTGCCGATCCCGGCGAGGACGAGTACGGGCGGCTCTCAGTGACGGCCGGCCACTTCGCCGATGTCGAAATTGTCGAACGGATTCCACCGACGGCCTTTGACCCACAGCCAGCAGTCGAGAGCGCTGTGGTCAGGACAACACCCCGAGAACCGGCCTACGACGTTCCTGACGAGGAGTTTTTCATGCGGTTTCTCCGGGCCGTGTTTACCCAGCGACGAAAGACGATGCGAAACGCGATCAGAAACACGAGCCACATCTCCGGCTTGCAGGATGCAGACAGCGTCGTCGCTGCTGCTGACGAACAGTTGATGGGCAAGCGAGCAGGCAACGTTACGCCAGCTCAGTTCGCGAAGCTTGCGACACTGGCCATGGATGTCGGCTCCCCGGGAGAACCCAGTGCATGACCGACGACTCTCGCCCTTCTCTTGCTGACCAGCGGGATGTCGAAACAGTCTACCAGCCCGCAGAGGACTCTAATCTACTCGCGGAGACAGTCATCGATCAGATACAGTCGAATGCGGTGGCTGTCGAAGCCGGCAGTCGTGGACTCGATGTCGGGACTGGCAGTGGATACGTCGCAGACAGAATCCACGAGGAAACAGCTGTCGAAATGATTGGCTGTGATATCAATCCCGAGGCGTGCACGCAGGCGAGCGATCGGGGGATCCCAGCAGTGCGCTGTGATATGTTCGAGCCGTTCCGAGACGACTCATTCGAAATCGTCGTCTGTAACCCGCCCTATCTCCCGACACCGCCAGAAAAAGAGTGGGACGACTGGATGGAGCGAGCGTTGTCAGGCGGTGAGGACGGCAGAGCGGTGGTCGACCCATTTCTGACGGGGATTGAGCGCGTGTTGTGCGAAGATGGGAACGCATTCTTGCTCATTTCGTCGCTGACGGGGCCTGAGGCTGCTTGTGAGTTCGCTGCAACACAGGGCCTCAGCAGTAGTATCGTTGCAGAGCAACCCGAACCGTTCGAAAAATTGCTCGTTCTCCGATTCGCGCTGCAGTGACGACTCGTTGTGTGGAGATCACACTTCAGTGACGAGCCGTTGTGTCAGAACCACACTGCACTGCCCTAACAGCCCGCTAGGTTGGCTATCACACCACATGATAACTTGTACTCATATGTAAAAAGAAAATATTAAAGGGCATCATGACGTAGCCGGATGCAATGACGGAAATCGTCTCAACGACACCGGGATTGTATCCATTGCCCGACTGGGCAAAGGAAGATCTGAAACAGCTGAAAGGCAACCAGAAGGAGGACCTGATCAGCGGTGACGAGAGTGGGGAAATTAAGTCGGCCTACGAGGAAGTTCGAACGGAGTTCATCGATGCACAGAAGGCCGCCGATCTCGATCGAGTCGTCGAGGGACAGGGACGGTGGGACGACATGATCGCCCACCCGCTGGTCGTTCAGGAGAATGTCGACACCCGTGGGATCGTCCGCTACTACGACAACAACAACTTCTATCGAGATCCTGTCGTCACCGGGGAGCTAAGCGCGACCGGCGACGTTGGGGCAGAGCTAGAAGCGGCGAGTGAACAGGTGGCTGACGGGCTTCAGGCTGTGCTTCCGGGGCCGTACTCGCTTGCGGATCTGGCGACGGACGAACACTACGGCCGCGAGGAAGAGTTCCTCGACGCAATCGCGGAGCTACTGGCCGACGAGACAGAAGCGTTTCCAGACGTCGAGACGCTGTTTCTGCTCGAACCGTCGCTTGTCGAGACCCCACCCGAAGATGGTGAGGACGAGCGAGCAGGCGAGGCGATCGATACCGTTGCATCGGCGATCGACACGGATGTCGTCGTCTTCCCGTACTGGGGCGCGCTGGAGGAGAAAGTGTACGCACACGTGATGGATGCTGATATCGACGCACTCGGCTTCGATCTGGTCTCGAATCACGACGAGAACGTTTATAATGCTCAGGAATACGGCACACCAGACGATGTTGCACTTGGAGTTGTCGACGGTCAGAACACGCTCGTCGAATCGCCCGAGACGATCAGCGACCGAGTCGAGTGGTTCTCGGAGCAGACCCAGCAAAACGACTACGAGACGATCTATGCGACCACAAACACGGAGACGTTCTATCTGCCGGTCAACCGCTTCGAGGAGAAGTTGGAAGCGCTTGGCGCTGTCGAAAAACTGGAGGTGAAAGCATGACTACCGATAGACATTCCGGTTCACGATGTTGCACGGGCTGTGACTATCGACGTCTTGCTCACAGCACGGAGGTGCTGTTCGCATGACACGAGAACAGTTCAGACCCGAGGATCACCCGAACGAGCACTTCCTGTTGACCACAGTTGTCGGTTCCTATCCAAAGCCGCGATGGCTTCACCGCGCACGCGACCTCTACGAGGACGAGGATAGCAAGTTCGAGGCCGAGGATTTCGAGGAAGCGAAAGACGATGCAGCACGGCTGATTACCCAGGAACACGAGCGCAGCGGTCTGGATGTCGTCGTCGACGGCGAAATGCGCCGAAACGAGATGGTCGAGTACTTCGCCCACCGCATCGACGGCTACGAGTTCAACGGGCCAACCAAGGTCTGGGGACACAACTACTTCGACAAACCGAGCATCGTCGACGAGGTCGAATACGAGGAGGAGTGGCTCGTCAGCGAGTTCGAGTTCACAGATGGTGTTGCCACCCAGCCGGTCAAAGTGCCGATCACCGGGCCATACACGCTCGCGAAATGGTCGTTCAACGAAGTGTACGACGACGAAGCAGAGGCTGCCTACGAACTCGCAGAGCTGGTCAACGAAGAGATCGAAGCACTCGTCGAAGCAGGCGCGAAGTACATCCAGATCGACGAGGCCGCGCTTGCAACGACGCCTGACGACCACGCCATTGTTGGCGAATGTCTGGAGCGGATCGTTGCGGATATTCCAGACGACGTCCGGATTGGGCTCCACGTCTGTTACGGAGATTACTCACGGATTTATCCAGAGATCCTCGACTTCCCAGTCGACGAGTTCGACAACGAGCTGTGTAACGGCAACTTCGAGCAACTCGACGTGTTCAAAGAGCCAACGTTCACCCAGGATTTCGCGATGGGTGTCGTCGATATCCACTCACGTGAAGTGGAATCTGTCGAGGAGATCAAAGAGAACATCAAAAAAGGGCTGGAGGTCGTCCCACCGGAACAGCTCGTTGTGAGTCCGGACTGTGGGCTGAAGCTCCTGCCACGTGAGATCGCCTACGGGAAGATGGAGAACATGGTAAAGGCGGCCCGAGAAATCGAAGAAGAGCTCGACGCTGGCACACTCGATATCGAGTCGCCGGCGATCAGCGCCGACGACTAGCTGCCAGATAGCAGTAACGGAGGTGTTTAGAAGACGCTGATCTGTTCTCCGAATCCATCCTGCTGGATCTCGATGACCTGATCAGCTGCGCCAGTATAGAAGGCAGCAAACGATTTCTCGACGGTCGTCTCGTCGATGACGTTGAGGACAGTGTCCGATTCGTTGAGAACACCGTCATCGTTGTCGTACCTAGCGGCACGGGCCGTTGCCTCCCCGAGAACTGTGATTTCTCCGGCAATGTTGCCGATTACGAGCAACGGACGGTCGCGACGCCGATCAGTCATTTCGTTTGCATTTTCAAGCGTTGTCTTCCCGAGGTCGAAAACGTTTCTATGGCCGTTCCAGCTATCGAACGCATCGAGAATGAACAGCTTGTCCGTTTCGAGAGTCCTCTGGACCGAGAGTTGGCTACTGTGCTCGTTGAGCGAGGCTTTCAGTGTCTCTCGATCCAGCGTGGGAGTTGGAGTCAGTGAAACTGCATACCCCTCCGAGATGGCTTTGGCACAGAGTGTCCCGATCACGCTGTCGACCGCAGCTCCATCATCGTGTGTCAAGACACTGCGACCGCCTTCGAGCAGACCACCCGCCGAGTCTATAGCATCAACTCCGGTCTGCAGATAGCTCTGTCTGTGCCCGGTCGCTTCCCCACGTACTGTAGAAAGGGCGTCTTCGATTTCCAGAAGCATTTCGGTCTGTTCTGCCCTCGCATCGCGTATCCGGACGATATCCTCCTGGATGCTATCAGCTCGTTCTGCAGCAGATTCACAGCTTGTAGCGACCCGTTCGCTCGTCTCTGCTTGCTGGTGTGTGGCTTCGGAAACCGACTGCACATCCGCTGCAGTCTTATCGACGGCCTCAGAGACCTCTCCAAGGCTGTCCATCGTCTCTTCGACACGGTCGGCACCAGTTTCGAGTGCTTCGATCGCCCGGGAGAGTCGACTCACTGTCTGGGTCGCAACTGCCCGAACCTCGTCGAGCAACTCATCAACTTCGTCGGCCTGTTGTTGAGACTGTTCGGCGAGACTCTTGATCTCGTCGGCGACGACTGCAAACCCATCACCGGTACCGTCCTGCGTCCGTGCAGCCTCGATACTCGCATTAAGCGCGAGCATATTGGTTTTATCAGCGATCTCGTTGATGCCGGCCAACGAATCGTCGATACGATCCAGTTGCTCTTCGAGCCGATCGACATCCGCCGCAGCACTGGCACCGATCTCTGTTACGTCTGTCAGTACATCGAGCGCTTCCTGTGCAGTCTCGTACCCCGACTCTACGTCGTCTGCCGCCTGTTCACTCCGCTGGGCAACCTCTTCTGCGCTGGCGGTAACCTCCTCTATCGTCGCGGTCAGCGATGAAATGTCGTCGACGACTTGCTGCATCTCCGTCGCCTGCTCTGTTGTCTTGGTATCGATAGACGTGAGTTCGTCGTCGACGGTTTCGGACGCTGTTCGAACGGCTTCAACTGCACCCTGTGCGGTCCCGACAACCTGGACTGACGAGTCGAGTTCTGCGTCTTTATTCTCTGTTGCCATGTGCAATATTCATAAAGCCACAAATATTCATTAGACTACAATACTTTGACACATATAGTTGGTTTAACCCTACTATATTGGACATTTACCACTTGTTCTATTCTAAATATGGAAACTTAATAATATTGGAACCGTCATTTTTGCCGTTCTGCGGAACGGATCCCACGATCGTTGAATACGGATAGGCGATTCCGGTGACAAAGTGAAGAATGTCGGGTGTAACGAGAAAAATTTGCATTTTCCGAGATGGTGGATCGCTGGTCTATTTCGAACCCGTGATCTTTTAATCGGAGACGCACACAGAGAGTGGTATGACAGACGCAGGGGGAATTGTCGGTGAGTTTTTCGATCTGAAAGCCGACACGGATGCGGAGATTCTCGCGATGCAGGTCGGCGACTTCTATGAGTTTTTCGACGAAGACGCCGAAACGGTTGCCGATGAGCTTGATCTAAAAGTCTCACAGAAGTCCTCACACGGTTCGTCATATCCGATGGCCGGTGTGCCAGTTGCTGATCTGACGCCGTATCTGACCGCACTCGTTGAACGGGGCTACCGGGTCGCCGTCGCTGACCAGCACGAATCGACCGACGGCCATGCGAGATCGATCGCCCGTGTCGTGACCCCGGGCACCCTGCTTGAACGCACGGATGCACAAGCACAGTATCTCGCTGCAGTCGTGGCGACAGCGGACGGTTACGGACTGGCGTTTGCAGATGTGACCACAGGGCGGTTTCACGTCTCTAGCGTCTCGGGGACAGACGCGGCTGACCGACTGCTCACAGAACTGTACCGGTTCCAGCCGGCCGAGGTGCTTCCCGGTCCCGACCTTCGGACGGACGAGGAGCTGTTGGACCGACTGCGCGACCGGATCGATGCCAAATTTACGCTTCATACCACCGAAGCGTTCGCACCCGGAAAGGCCCGCCATCGCGTCCACGAGCAGTTCGGAAAAGAGACGACAGAGAGCGTAGGGGTCGAAGAGGAGGGTGCAGTTCAGGCTGCGGGGGCGATCATCTCCTACGTCGACCAGACTGGTGTCGGTGTGCTGGCGTCGATGACACGCCTGCAAAGCCACGGTGCGGGCGATCACGTCGAACTGGACGCAACCACACAGCGCAATCTCGAACTCACAGAGACGATGCAGGGCGACCGCTCAGGGAGTCTGCTCGCGACGATCGATCACACTGCAACGAGCGCCGGGCGGCGGCTGCTCGCCGAGTGGCTCCAGCGACCTCACCAGTCGATCGAGGAGTTAACTCGCAGGCAATCTGCGGTGGAGGCACTCGCTGCCGCCGCAATCGCCAGAGAAAGAGTACAGGAGCTGCTCGATGGGGGTTCCGATCTCGAACGGCTCGCATCGCGAGCGGCTTCGGGAACGGCAGATGCCCGAACACTCAGAGCGGGAGCGGAGACACTAGCGCTTCTCCCCGAACTCACAGCGCTTGTCGAGGGGAACGACCGACTTGCGAACTCCTCGCTCCCTTCGATACTCGAAAAACCGGATCACGACCGCGTCAGTGAACTGCAGGGGGAACTCGACGAGGCGCTCGTCGAGGAGCCGCCGGGGACGATCAGCGAGGGTGGCCTGTTCAAAAAAGGGTACGACGAGGAACTCGACGAGATAATCGAATCACACGAAGCAGCACTCAACTGGATCGAAACACTCGATGACCGAGAGAAACGAACGCACGGGATCACCCATCTGACAGTGGATCGAAACAGGACAGATGGATACTACATTCAGGTCGGCAACAGCGAGACAGACGAAGTTCCGGAGGAGTACGAACAGATAAAGTCGCTCAAAAACAGCGAGCGCTATACCATACCGGAGCTAGAGGAGCGAGAACGAGAGATTCTCCGGCTCGAAGAACAACGCCACGAGCTAGAACGGGAGCTGTTCGAACAGTTGCGCGAACAGGTTGCAGTCGAGGCGGAACTGCTGCAGACAGTCGGGCGAACACTGGCCGAGATAGATACACTGGCAAGTCTGGCGACTCACGCCGTCAGAAACGACTGGAAACGGCCCGAGTTGCGAGAAGATCGCAAGCTGGATATCGAGGCCGGTCGGCACCCGGTCGTCGAGCAGACGACAGAGTTCGTCCCGAACGATCTCCGCCTCGATCCCGAGCGACAGTTCCTCATCGTTACCGGCCCGAACATGAGCGGGAAATCGACGTACATGCGTCAGGCCGCGTTGATTACGCTGCTCGCACAGATCGGGAGTTTCGTCCCAGCTCGCCGTGCAGAAATCGGGATCGTTGATGGGATATACACTCGTGTCGGTGCGCTCGACGAGCTTGCTCAGGGGCGCTCGACGTTCATGGTCGAGATGCAGGAGCTCTCGAATATCCTCCATTCGGCAACAGAAGACTCGCTCGTGATTCTCGACGAGGTTGGTCGAGGAACGGCGACCTACGACGGTATCTCGATTGCGTGGGCGGCAACCGAGTATCTCCACAACACAGTCACGGCGAAGACACTGTTTGCGACCCACTACCACGAACTGACGGCGCTCGCGGAGCACCTCGACCGAGTCGCCAACGTCCACGTTGCGGCTGATGAATCTGACGGCGAGGTGACCTTTCTCAGAACGGTCCGTGAGGGGGCGACAGACAGAAGCTACGGGATTCACGTTGCGGATCTGGCTGGAGTACCGGAGCCAGTCGTCGACCGATCCCAAGATGTGCTCGGTCGGTTACGCGAAGAGAAAGCAATCGAGGCTCGCGGAGGTGGTGGCGAACCTGTTCAGGCCGTGTTCGATCTACAAAGCGGCGAGTTCAGACAGGAGGCCGACGAGACAACAGCGGATAGCCAAGGCACAGCAGCGGAGAAGAGTAGGGAGGCCACCGCCGATGGCGGCCCGGAAGAACCCACACAGGAGGACAGAATCCCGGAAGAAAAACAGGCAGTGCTCGAATCCGTCGCGGAGATCGATATCAACGAGACGCCGCCTGTCGAGTTGCTGGCGACGGTTCAGCGCTGGCAGGAACAGCTGGATGAGTCGTAATCTGTTAGACCAGAACAGCTATATTCCGGTGCGTCTCACGTTGTCATAGTGACTGACGACGGAGGGCGTCCGTGTCCACGATGTGGTGAGCCGATGTACCGCCGACACTGCAAGTACGTCTGCCCACAACACGGCGTCATTTTCGACTGCTCGGACACGTTTTACTAGCCGACTGACTCCTCGGTGGAGCCATCCAGAACCCGTCGATAGAACGGCCCAGCGAGGAGGATAATCGCCAGTCCAGCGAGCGCAACGATCAGTTCGGGCGTGAGAGAGAACTCGGACAGCCGGAGCGTGCGCATAGAGGCCCCGGCAAACACCGCAACGAACGCCCACGGAATCTCACCGAGGATTGTTCCGGCGACGAACGGCGATACCGGGACACCGGAGAGACCAGCCGTATAGGAGATCGGATCGCCGGGGATGGGGGAGAGTCTCGCCGCGATCACGCCGCGTGTGTAACCAACAGTATCGAAATACCAGTCACCAGTGTCGCCGACGTAGCCAAACAGCCCGAAATCAGTCTGAAGATAGCGGCCGAGCAGGTATGGGGGCATTGCGGTGAGTGCTGCACCAGCCAGTGCGAGCAACATTCCGATCGCAGGTCCGTACAGGTATCCAAGAAGCACTGCAACCGACGTTACCGGCCAGAGGAGGAAGGGTCGAACGAGATACAGCCCAACCAGTGCCAGACCAAAAAGCACTGGTCGAGCGGCAAGCGATTCGAGTGTCGCCACGAACCCGCTCGGAGAGAGAAGAATCGACGCAGTACCGGCAACGACGAGGAGACAGCTGATCCCGAGCAGTTGCCGACGCGTCGAGGCTTTCATCACCGGAAAGGGCGTGTTGCTCCATCAAACCCTTTGTGGTCCGGCCGTGAGTAGATGCTGTGGCGGTGTCGAAACCGCGAGAACGACCGTGACGAGAGAAGAAATCCGCGAACGGGTCGAACTGGGCGTCGAGTTACTGGCTCATCTCGAAGACGAATCACTGTCGCTGGCCGAGACAATCGACCGAATCGAGACGGTGACCGCCGATCCGGCGATAACACGCGAGATACTTGATACAGCTGAAATGCGTGGCATCATCGAGCGCGACGACGGCGTGGTACTCACCCGCTCTGGCTCCTTTGTCAGTCTCGAATCGGATGTGACAAAACGTGAGGGAGAGTTTACCTGTCGTCGGTGCAACGCGGATATCTCGACGGGGTATTTCATCACTTTCGATGCGGGGGAACACGGACCATTTGGTTCCTCCTGTATTCGGAAAGTGACTGGCAGAGATGAGTGACTGGGAAAATGAGTAACTGGCAGAGCTGAGTCGCTGGCCCAAGTCGACTGCAGTTAGGCGTGTCGCTGTAGCTCCTTGATGAGCTGCTGGATCGTCTCACGCTGGCTTTCGAGCTGTTCGTTCTGCTTTTCGACGGCTGCGGTCAGTGTGGCAATCTGTTCCTGCATCTCCTCGATCTGTGCCGGGTCGACCCCGTCGCCAGCGCCAGCAGCTGCAGCCGTTTCTGTCGTCGGTTCATCTCTCTGTTCGTCTGTGTCAGTATCTGCAGCTTCGGCACCGTCAGCGTCGACCGAGTCAGCGATCAGTGTCGGTCCATCACCCGTGATCGGCTCGGCCTCGTCAGTCGAGTTGCCAGCACTGGCATCAGCCGTATCGTCTTCGTCGCTTACTAAGGGTGAGATGCTGTCATCGAGTGCAAGCCCCGGAGCGTCATCTTGGTCTGTTTCGGCTTCGTCGTCTCCAAGCAGTTCGTTCAGTTCGGCGAGTGAAGAGACCTCGTGATAAGAAAAGAGCACGGAGGTCAACGTCCGTTTGAGTTTCTTCGCCTTGTCGTTTGGTGCTTTAATCCGCTCCGGTCGTCCGCTGACCGAGAGGACGATCTGTGTCGCAACGCTTCCCTCCTCGAAATCAAGCCCCGTGACATCGGAGTACGGATACTCCTCGAAGTCAGGATCCCAGACGTAGGAGCCGACGTGTTTGATCAGCCGCTTCTCTGTGATGACAACTGTAAGCTCACTGAACAAAAATACGCCCGCAACGGTTTCCTCGTCATCAATAACGCCCGACGCACCAAGGACGCCAGCGAGGAGTCGCTGGAGTACCTGCTCTCCGCGCTTTTTTGTCACGCTGAAACTCTTGACCGTGTCGACGTACTCCAGTGAAAACTTGGTTTTTCGTCGTCCCTGCGAGATGCCAAGCCGTTCGATATCGTGATCGAAGGTTTTGATTGACTCGTCACTCAACAACCCCTCTCCTGTATAGAGGATACTCCGCGTGGGAGTGAAACAGATAAGATCCTCGTCGCCGAGATTCACTGCCGATTGTACCGTCTCACCATCTAGTGCCTTTGCGACCCGATCCGGTATCTCCATGGTCGGGTTGTTTCCGCCAGTGGATATAAATCCGTGGGTCGGCCGATTTTGTTCCTCCCGGCTGGTCAGCGCTACTCAAGTGTTTGCTCGATTGTCTCCCGCTGTTTTGCGATCTCCGATGCGGATAGCTCGATCGTCTCCGATCCCACCGAAACAGAGAGTCGACCAGCGCTGTCCGCTTGACCGATTGCAGTTACTGGTGCAACCCCCTCGAAGGCCTCTCTCACCGCAGCTGGATCGGTCGTCTCGATGACAACACGGCCAGGCTGTTCGTGGAACAGTGCCGACGAATCTGGCAGTTTGACCGACGCGCCAGCGTCCTCGGTAACCATCTCGGCCAGTGTCACGGCCAATCCACCATGACTCACGTCGTGGGTCGCAAGCGTACTCTCCTGATCTGCAACTGTGGCAATCGTGTCGATCAGTTCGGCTGGCGCGTCGGGCAGTGTCGGGAAGCGATCGTCACCGCCGAACTGGGACAGAAGCTCCGAACCACCGAGCGCTGTGTCGGCGTCGCCAGCGAGTGCAGCGTCGCCAATTACCAGCAGCTCACCCTCACCCTCAACTGAGAGTGTCGGTGCCTCGTAGCTGTCTTTGGTGCCGACGACGGCGAGTGTTGGCGTCGGTGGAATCGGGCCGCTTGGGGAATCGTTGTACAGCGAGACGTTCCCGCCGACGACCGGAATATCGAGCGTCGAGCACATCTCGGCGAGCCCGTCGACAACACCCTTGAAGCCGCCGTAGACATCTGGTTTTTCTGGATTCCCCCCATTCAGACAGTCGACCGCGGCCAGTGGCGTTGCGCCCTTGGCAGCGAGATTCGTCGCGTTTTCGAGCGCGACGGCGCGTGCTCCCTCGTAGGGAGCCGCGTCAGTCCAGTTTGGATCGGCACCCGCCGCGAAGGCAAGCCCAACACCAGCCTCCCTGACAGCCAGTAGTGCCGCGTCGTCGCCGGGAGCCATAGCGGTTCGAACCTGAACTTCGTGGTCGTACTGCCGGTACACCCACCGTTTCGAGGCGGTGTTCGGGCTGGCGATCACCGTCTCGACTGCTTCTGCTGGATCGACTTCCGGAACCTCTTGTGTCGGTTCCGGCTGTGGTTCGGTTGCCAGATCGTTCATCGGGGCGCCTTCGCCGAGGAACTCCGCGTCGACATCGACGACGGTTTCACCCTCGAATGTACAGACGTAGTTCCCCTCGGTGACCTCGCCGATGACGGAGGCACCGAGCTCGTATCGGTCTGCAATCTCGCAAACGCGGTCGACGTTCTCGGGTTTGACCTCGTAGCACATCCGCTCCTGAGATTCTGAAAGGAGGATCTCCAGCGCGTTCATGTTCGGCTCGCGCTGGTGGACGCGTTCGAGTGCAATGTCGGCTCCCAACCCACCTTTGGCGACCATCTCACTAGATGCACCGCCGAGCCCTGCCGCGCCCAGATCGCGTGCGGATTCGATTAGCTCCTCGTCAAGCAGCATCTCGCTTGCCTCGATCAGCAGTTTCTCCGTGTACGGGTCGCCGACCTGCACGGCCGGCCGGTCTTCAGTTTCGGCATCTTCGGAGAGATCCTCGCTAGCGAAGGAGGCACCACCAAGCCCATCACGGCCCGTTGCGTTACCGACGAGAACGAGTTTGTTGCCGGGTTGTTGGGCCTCCGCCGTGACCATCCGCGCTGGATCGTCGATCAGCCCGATACAGGCAACGTTGACCAGCGGGTTCCCCTCGTAATCGTCGTGGAAGGCAACGGAGCCAGTCACTGTGGGAACGCCGATACAGTTGCCGTAGTGACTGATCCCCTCGACGACACCCTCAAAGAGGTATCGGGAGTGTTCGCGGTCGAAGTCGCCGAAATACAGCGAGTCGGCAAGTGCGATCGGTGTAGCACCCATCGACAGCGTGTCGCGGACGATCCCGCCGACGCCAGTCGCCGCGCCGTCGAAGGGGTCGACGTAGGAAGGGTGGTTGTGGCTCTCGATCCCCATCGTGATGTAGCTCTCTCCATCCGGGAGGGCGACGACTGCGGCGTCGTCACCGGGTCCGACGACGACCTGCTCGCCCTCGGAGTCAAACGCCGAGAGTAGCGGTCGTGAGGAGCGGTACGCGCAGTGTTCACTCCAGAGATTCTCGAAAAGCGCCGCTTCAGCCGGGGTCGGCTCGCGGCCGAGTTGCTCGACAACGAGTTCGTGATCCGAATCGGCCAGGCTCATTGAGGCTACTTTGCCCGAGGCCGGCTAAAGTGCTTTCTATGCGCACCGAGTGTTGTCGGGTCTACTCATTCGCTGCTGTCGACAGATGTTTTCGACGTTCGGTCTAACCGGGACGTATGACCGAGTTTGACGAAGAGAAGTTCGATGAAAAGTACGTCTACTACTTCGAGGAGTTAGAAGCAGCGTATTCGAACGCGTATCAGACACTCCACGGAAACGCCGATTCGACGATCCTGAAGGCGATCGACAGACAGGTACTGAGCGAAAGTGAGCCAGTCTACGAGGGAGACGGACAGTTCCGTATCGAGTTACCCGACGAGCCGAAATCACTCATTGGAGATCTTCAAGCGAGTGAAGCGGCATTCGACGAGTTGCTCGAACGGTTCGTCGAACTGGTCGAAAAAGAGCTACACGAACAGTTCGAGTTCGACAACGAAACCAGTTAAGCGAGAGAGTTAGAACGTCGAGTCGTCGAACTCGCTGCCGATCCGATAAGGTGAGTCGTCTTCTTTCTCGCTGTCAAGTTCGTCGAGGTGGACAACATCCTCCTGGTCGTGCTCGTCCAGCTCCTGGCGGAGCTTCGTCACGTAGCGTTTGTGTTCCTCTAACTGTTCGCGGAGATGTTCGGCTTCGAGTTCGAGCCGCTCGTGTTCGCGGACGAAACTCTTCGGAACTTCCACTTTCGGTGGGAAACTCGAGCTAGTGCTTTCGGTGCCGGAGTCGCTGATCTCGTGTTCTGGGACGACTTCGACTTGGCCGTCGTGGGCAACGAGCATATCCACGTAATCGCGGAACACAGCAGACAGTGAGATATCTCGCTGCTCCGCGATATCGCGCAGCGTCTCGAATTTCTCCTGACTGACGCGAAAGGAGATTGTCTTGTTTTTGTTGCCCATTGGTATCTTAGTATACGTGTTTCGTCATATTTAATCGTTTGTCAGACAACTGTTGTGAATTCGACATGTGTAATCGCGGTTGGTCGGCAGTAGGCGCTACTCACCGCTTCAATTTCGATCTTTCTCTCAGAGTATGTGCACGCTCGTTGCGGTTTCCTGTCGAAATACGCCAGTCCGATAACCAACTACCGACTGGAAGGCCTGCTCGCTGAAAATGATCATACGGCTACAGGACCAACGGAAGATAGCGACGCGATTGCGTTCTGGGGAGTCTTCGTAGAGGGACGTTCGACCACCCGCGACTGTGTTTACAACGGACTGTTTCATGTCACTGGGAGGGATCGCTCTGGCGACGGATTTCGCGATCTTGATCGTAGCCGCAGCTGTCCTTAGCTATCTTGCACGGCTCACAAAACAGCCGACGATCGTCGCCTACGTGCTGACTGGCATCGTCGTGGGGCCGATCGGATTTGCGATCGTGACCGAAGACCAGCTTATCGAGGTGATCGCAGAGCTTGGCCTCGGATTCCTGCTATTTTTGCTCGGTATCGAGATGCGATTCGATCGGATTCGAGAGGTGATGCGGCCTGTGGGCGCGATCGCCGTTGGGCAGGCAATTCTGCAGGCCTTACTCTCGACAGTTGTTGCACTGGTACTTGGCTTTGCACTGTTCCAGTCACTGATGATCGCGCTCGCGACGACGTTCGGCGCGACGCCGATCATCGTGAAAGTACTCGGTGACAAAGACGATCTCAGGGCCATGTACGGACGGGTCGATGTTGGAATTCTCATCTTTCAGGACATCTATCTGGTGATGGCGCTAGCGATTCTCGCGATTGGGACCGTCGAGAATGTCGGCGAAGTCGCGGTCAATATCGGACAGGTGATGGGATTGATGGCCGCGATCGGTGTCGTCGCATACCTCGGCAGTCAGTATCTGCTGCCGACGCTGCTTCGTGCAAGCGCTGCGAACAAGAGCACTCTGTTTACCGTCGGTATCGCCTGGGCGTTTCTGTTTATTTTTGCTGCCGAGACGCTCGAACTCTCTGTCGAGATCGGTGCCTTTCTCGCTGGACTCGCGTTTGCACAGCTTCCCTACAGCACCGAGCTCAAAGAGCAGATGCGGCCGGTTACGAACTTCTTTATCGCGATCTTTTTCGCGTCGATTGCCCTCCAGATGGAGATGGATCAGCTGCTGGTGTACTGGCAGGAAGCAGTCATCGCAAGCGTTCTCTTGTTGTTCGGGAACTTCTGGCTGGTCTTTGGGCTCTTTTTGAGCCAGAACTTCGATGTCGAAACCTCGTTTCTTGGCACAATATCGATGCTTCAAGTGAGTGAGTTCTCGCTCGTCCTCGGTTCACTCGCCGTTGCGGAGGGGTTCATCGAGGAGGGGATTCTCGGATTTTTGAGCCTGATGGCGCTGATCACGATGCCGATATCGACATACTACGTGATCTACAACCGCCAGATCTACGACTTTCTGAAGCCGTATCTCCAGCGTTTCGAACGCGAGGACCCAATCACGACCACTCCCGTCGAATATGAGGATCACGCAGTCATCGTCGGCTACAACCGAGTTACGAGGGATGCGATTCAGGTCATCGACGAGTTTGTCGAGGATATCGTCGTGATAGAGCAGGCCGCCGAATACGTCGAGCAGCTTCAGGAAACTGACCACGAGTTCATCTTCGGTGACGCAAGACACGGCGACATCCGTCAGGAAGCCAATCTCAAGGGCGCGGTAGTCGTCGTCAGCGCAGCCTTGCGTACCGACGTCAACCGCAGGCTCGTTGACGACACAGAAGACGCAGTCACTGTCGTCACAGCCCAAACCAACGAGGAGGTCGAGCAGTTGCGCGAGGCAGGGGTCGACTACGTCGTCCACGAGCGTGGGCTAGTCGGTGAGCGATTGGGCGAGATCCTCGAAACGCTCGACGATCAGGAGGCCTTCGAGAACGAACTAGAGAGGCTGAACGAGCTCACATTTGGAGAGCCGCCCGCCACAAAAGAGGGTGAGACCGATGTATGAGATGCTGTTTGCGCTGACGCTCATTTTTGTGATTGCAGCGTTACTGTTGGTCATCGCGGCACAAGCAGCACTGCCTGTTGTGCCGTTTTATTTAATCGCTGGTGTTCTCGCCGGGGCGTTCATCGACGAAACACAGCTGCTGGATCTGGCACAGTGGGGGATCGCATTTCTCGTCTTCCTTTTCGGAGTGCATTTCGATCTCGAAGCGTTTCGGACGACCGCTCGCATCAGCGTCGTAGTCTCCGTGCTTCAGGCAGGAGTTGTGGGCGCAGTTGCCTTCGGAGCTGGGCTTGCGTTCGGTCTGGATGGATTGAACGCGGGGTATTTTGCCGTCGTAGCCGCGTTGAGCTCCTCGATCGTTGCTGTCAGCTATCTCGACACGACGAATGGAATCCAACCGACCTTCGTCCAACTCGCCGAGTCGATCCACTTCGTCGAGGATCTCATTGGAGTAATTGTCGTACTCTCACTAAGTGCAGTTGTCTACTCCCCCGAACCAGCACCGATACAGTTTGCAACAGCTGCGGTGATGATCCTCACTGCAGTTGGGATTAGGTACCTTCTCTTTCATCGGCTGACGGCCAAGCTGCGGGGAGATACAGAGGTGATGATGCTTATTGGTGTCTCCTTCGTTATCGGCTTTATTACGCTGGCAGAGTTTGTCGGTCTCTCGATTGTCGTCGGCGCGTTCGCTGCTGGGATCGCTGTTGCCGATGACTACCCTCACTCGCTGGAACTTGTCGATACGATCGACGACCTCGAAGATTTCTTCTCACCGCTGTTTTTCATCACTGTTGGGGCGTTGCTGACGGTTCCGGGAGTCGAGACTGCTGGCTACGCGCTTGCATTGATCGCTGCAGTACTAATTCTCAACCCGCTCGTTGTCGCATTCATTCTGCTTCGTGGCGGGTTCGACGAGCGTACTGCGATGCTGACGGGAATGACGCTCGATCAGGTGAGTGTCTTCAGCCTCTTTATTGCGATCGAGGCGCTCGCAGAAGGGGCGATTTCACGATCGGTGTTCGACGCGATTGTACTCGCTACAGTCATCACGATGTTCGTTGGGAGCTACACTGCACGCCACAATGAGGCGATCAACCGACGGCTCCGAAGAGTTGGCCTGTTTCAGGCTCTCGGTGGGCCGTCGGCAGAGAAATCACAGGTCGCTGATAACCTATCTGATCACGTCATTATTGTCGATTTCGAACAGTCCAGCCAACCGATCATTGAAACCTGTTCGCAGATCGGCCGAGACGTGCTGGTCATCGAAGATAACCCAACAAGAATCGCTGCGATCAGCGAACAGTGTGAGAACTACATCTATGGCGATGTGTTGAGTGAGCGCTTGTGGAAGCTCGCAAACGTTGAGGATGCCGCACTGATCATTTCGTTGACCCCAGAGACTGACCGAGCCAGAGGAGTCGTCGAGCTAGCTGTTGAGGTTCCGCGAATCGTCCGCGTAGCGGAGATGAGTACTGCAAGACGGTTTTTCGACTCCAAACAGACAAGCGTCCTCTCCCCGTCTGCCATCGCTGGCCAACAGCTTACAGACGACATCGATGAGTTGCTCGATGCAGAGATATCACACGAAGAGTTCGCTGATCGTGACTACGTACAGTTCGAGGATAGGTAAGTGCGAAAAAATACTGTTGAAGCTACGGTGTCGGTTCGGTCGTCTCTTCTTCGAGAGTTTCGAGTGCTTCGACGGCTGCACGCCGGTAGTTCTCCGTCGGGAGATCGTACTCCTCTTTGGCCATCTGGACGTACTCGTCGTGTTCGTCTTCGCTCACTGCTTTGATCCGGTCGAGTGTTCGCTCGGCAGTTTCGACGACCCACCGGTCACGCACTGACTCGTCTACCTTGGTGATCGATTCGGGTCTAATCGAGACGTTGATCTCGCCCTCGTCGGTCTCGTAGGTTCGTGGCTTGCCGACGACCGCGACGTAGGCTGGTGGTTCGAGCTCTCGGAGCATCGACGCAGCGTCGGGCTGGTACTGGCCAGCGTAGGTGAAGAATGTCCCACCGTTCGGATCGACGATCCGACCCTGCCAGTACTCGGAATCCTCACCGACATCCTGTGTCTCGGTGAGCGTCCCGACGACGAACACACGGTTTGCGCGTTCGCCTGTCGGGAGCAGAACGTAGACCGGGGCACGGTCGTCGTCGCTCTCTTTGAACGTATACGTTGCGTCGTTGAACTCGCGTGCGAAGACGCGTCGGGCGACTTCGCGGGTTGGCACACTCGACATTTAGATCGACCTCGCTTTGATAAGAACGGCTTCAGGATCGGCTGGACCACCGAGCTGTTCGACCTCGTTGGCCAGAACGTACCGGCCAAGTGTCGGCCCCTGAATGTTGTAGTACTTGCCCAGGATTTTCTCGTGCATCTCGTCTGCGACGACGGAGGTATCCAGTGCGTCCATCGCCATCTCTTGGGCCTCTTCTAGTGTGATGCCGGTCAGCTCCTCGGTCGTCTCTCGGTCGAAGATTACCTCGAAGACATCCTCGCCGTCGTCGATGACGGCTTTGATCCGGAGATCGAACTCCCCTTCGACCTCGCCGTGTTCCGAACAGCGACCGTTCTGCAGCACGCGCGTACAGCCCTCCTTCGGACAGCGCTTGATCAGCCCGGAGTCGGACTGGATGTCGACGAGTGCGCCCTCGATCTCGACATCGTCTTCACCGACCTCGATATCGGTGTCCAGTTTCTCGATCGTCGTCGTCCGGTTGAGTTTGACCGAAAACCGGCCCTGATACTCGTCGGTGACGACGTTTCGCAGGCTGTACACGTCCCCCTCTTCGAGCGTTGGTAGATCGGATTTCGACCACTTCGTGAACTTGATCGTTCCCGTCTCGTCGCCGAGCAGCCCGACCTGAGCAACGGCGTCGCTGTTTGCGTCCCAAAGATCGACAACCTTCGCAGTGATATCGACCCACTGTTCCGGGCTGTCAATGTCGGCCAGATCTACTTGTTCGTTGCCGCCACCACCGCCGCCGAGATCGTCACGGTCCATCCCTGCCTCGTCGAGGTAGGTGTTGACAACGCTGCGTCGGGCCTCGTTCGTCGGGACTTTGTATTCGTTGACCAGCGTCTCCAGTCGATTCTCTACTTCCTCGACGGTGATATCTAGCTGGTCGGAAAACTGTTCGTGTATCTCTGTCGCTTGCGTCTGCAGATCGCTCTCAGTCATGGTGCGTTCACTGTCTCCGCGTTGTTTTCAATGGGAGACATACGTGGATTGGTTCCCAGTGGTATAAAAAGTTGTGTGAGCGGACTGAAACTGAAATCGCTACACCAGCAGTGGTGTGGAAACAAACGCAGTAACCACCAGCCCGAGCCAGAAAAGCGCCAAATTCGCACGGACGTTTTTCGAGTAGACGACTTCGAAGCTGTGATGCCAGTCCCAGAGGGGATCGAACGGTGCGATTCCCATCGGCGTGATACTGTCGGCAAGCAGGTGTGAAAGCAGAGAGATGAACACTGTGAGCGCAACGAGGCTGACAAGCAGGCTGCTGTAATCAGTGAGAAATACCCCGCCAGCGAAGATGACTGTTGTAACAGTTCCAATAAACCAGACTGTGTGAGTTATTCCTCGGTGTTCGATCGGGAGGGACAGATCAATATCTGGCAGCATAGAGCAGGTAGCGGCCACGACGAGACCAACTCCGGCAAGTCTGGCCTGTCCGGCAACCGACAGTGCGCCGGCAACGGGCGCGTATACAAGTAATGCAGAGCCGATGTGCCCCAGCGTGTACATGGATCCAGTTTGGTGGAAAGGATATATAATCTCTCTGTGGCAGTCGTGGAAGATATATCAGGCAGCCACACCAACGTGATGTATGACCGATTCGGACCGGCTGTCACAGTTTCTGCGAACCAAAATTCAGGATGCCGGCCGGCAGTACGAGGAGGCACGGAAAGCATTCAACGAAGCGAAAACATCAGCAGACACAGATCTCCCAACGACAGACGGAAAAGCAAAAATCGTCTGCCGACGCCATGCCGAAAAGCGAGCAGTCCGGCTGGATGCAGAGGGTCGTCCGGAGTGTTTCGAAAGCGGGCACACAGACTGTGAGGGCTGTGTCGAGGATATCCAGGAAGGCTGCATCGAGACGTGGTGAGAATATTCTCATAGTAGTTGTGAACAAAAAGTAAATATTCGGCCGGTGGTTCTTGGGGGGTATGAAGACGGTTCTGCGCTTCTGGATTTCGGTAACTGCACTCATTGTGAGCGTCTCTGCCGTCGGATATCTGTTCGTCTCCTTTCTCTTTCCCGAGACAACGGTTGTTATCGAGACGACGACAATCAGACTTCTCGTCACGTTCATCGCTCTGATCGCCACGAGTATACTCGTCTGGTCAGTCGTCTTTGCCGACAGCCTGAAAGAGGCGTCATGAGAAGAAACGCAAAAGGAATCTGCGCTGCACAACTGTGGTATGGGTGACGAGGACAACAATTCTGAGAGCAGTGGGACACCGGGAGTGCCGACAGGAAAGGGAAACTCAGCAGGAGAGAGCCCCGAGGGTACAGCAGACCCGCTGTTGGCCCTGGAGAGACTAGAGGGGTGGCGGGTCGACGGTGAGGCTGCGCGAGTCCACTATAGTGGCGCAACAGATCGGTACAGCATCGAGTACTATCATCCAAGCGAGTGTGTGCTCTACTGGAAAGTCCCACCGGAGGACGCCGGGAACACTGCTGTCCCCGTCGGCCGAAACACCGTGCCGGCACCGTTGCGCGAGCGAATTCGGGAAGATCTAGCCGAGGCAGATATCGATCCGGAGATCGAACAGCGCAAACTCTAGAATGAGTCGAGCAATACCGTCAGTTCCAAGAGGACTGGACCGGTGAGCAAAGGCATGAGATTTCACGACGCCGCGAACTACCTCTTCGATCTGCGTCGGTTTGGCTCACGGCCGGGGACCGAAGCCACACGCGAACTCCTCGCAGAGGTCGGGGACCCTCACGAGCGAGTGCCCTGCGTCCAGGTCGCGGGTTCGAACGGGAAAGGCTCGACCGCGCGGATGGTCGAATCTGTCCTCCGGACGGCCGGGCTCGATGTCGGCCTGTACACGTCACCGCATCTCGACGATATCCGCGAACGAGTCCAGATCAACGGACGGAAGATATCGGAGCAGTCACTCGTCGAGTTCGCCGAAAAGACAGGTGAGCACATCACTGAACAGGCTGCCACGGGCGATGCACCGACTTTTTTTGAGACGATCACTGCACTCGCCCTGTGGGAGTTTGGCCGACAGGATGTCGACGTGGCGGTACTCGAAGTCGGGATCGGGGGAACACACGACGCGACGAGTATCGTCGACCCAATTGCGAGTGCTATCACCAGCGTGACGCTCGAACACACCGATATTCTGGGAGAAGATATTGAATCGATCGCGACTGACAAGGCAGGTGTTGCACCCGAGAATAACCCGCTGGTCACCGGCGCCTCTGGGGACGCACTGGACGCGATCCATGCCGTCGTTGACGACACTGTCGTCATCGGGGAAGGTGAACGCTCGGAAGAGACCGACGTCTCGGTGAACTACGGTGGCAGAGACGGGCTTGAAGGTTCAGTGACAATCGAAAGCGACGGCTGGACTGTCGAAACGAAACTCCCGCTGCTTGGCAGACATCAGGCCAGCAATGCGGGTGTCGCGGCGGCGCTTGTCCGCCAGATCGTCGCCCACGAGGAAGTCCCAGAGATCACTCCACCACAGGAACTCAGAGGGGAGACAGAGACTGATCTTCCCGAGGCTGTGTTCGCTCGCGGGCTCCGGAATGCCCACTGGCCGGGGCGGTTCGAGATCATGGATCAGGAGCCGCTGGTTGTGCTCGATGGGGCACACAACCCGAGAGGCTGTGCGACAGTCAGCGAAACGCTCGACTCTTTCGAGTTCGACGATCTGCATCTGGTCGTCGGCGCGATGGCTGACAAAGATCACCGTGGAATCGCGACAGCTCTTGACGACGCAGACCGTGTCACGACCTGTCAGCCAGCAACCGATCGCGCAGAAGACGAAGCTGTGCTCGCGCGTGCGTTCGAGTCCGAAACAGCTGCGGACGTGAGGAGTCGTGCCGACGTGGCCGGTGCACTGAAAGACGCACTGGAAGACGCTACATCGAAGGACTGCGTCCTCGTTACTGGTTCGCTGTACACCGTTTCCGAGGCGCGGACGAGATGGTCGCGTCCAAAACTCCCAAAACGAGTCGAATCGATCCCGGAGGCAAAACGAACGCTTCACGATTCCCATGTAACCGAAGCCGGTCAGTACCGGATGCGCGGAAAAGCCGTCCACCGGATTCTGAAAACTCGGGTTCAACCACGGCAGGCACAGTATCTCAAAGAGGAGATGCTTTCTCTGGGTGGGGAGTGTGCAGTCTCCGGATTGAACGATCAGGATCGGGAGAATCTCGGTGTCGTCTTGATGGGAACGCTCGCGCAGTTCAAACGGCTCATCGACAAACTCGGTGGCCAGCCCTATGGCCTCGCACCGTTTGCGACCGAGATTCAGGAGACACTCGAAATCGGAACCAGACCGGAAAAACACGGATACCCCTGGGAGGATGGCACAGCAGTGATGGGAATTCTCAACGTCACCCCAGATAGTTTCCACGACGGTGGTGAGTTCGACAAAGAGGCCGATGCAGTCTCGCGTGCCGAGGAACTTGTCGAGGCTGGCGGCGATATCATCGACGTGGGTGGTGAGTCGACACGCCCCGGTGCCGATCCGGTACCAGTCGAGGAAGAAAAGAGCCGGGTGCTGCCAGTCGTCGAGCGGATCAACGAGCTAGATGCGATGGTGTCAATCGACACACGAAAAGCCGAGGTGGCGCGAGCGGCACTCGACGCCGGTGCCGACATCCTGAACGATGTCTCCGGGCTGGAAGATCCCGAGATGCGACTCGTCGCCGCAGAGTACGACGTTCCGGTCGTTGTGATGCACTCGGTGAACACACCGGTCGATCCGGACAGCGATATTCACTACGACGATGTCATGGAGGATGTCGTCGACTCGCTGATTGAGCGTGTGCTCCTTGCGGAGAAGGCAGGTCTGGATCGATCACAGATCATCGTCGATCCGGGGCTTGGATTCGGCAAAACAGCTGCGGAGAGTTTCGAACTACTGGATCGAATCGGTGAGTTCGAGGGACTTGGCTGTCCGATCCTGGTCGGCCACTCGCACAAGTCGATGTTCGGGCTGGTCGGTCGGGGGTCAGGGGAGCGTTACGAGCCAACGATCGCCGCGACAGCGCTTGCGGCCGAACGGGGAGCCGATATCGTCCGGGTGCACGACGTCGCAGCAAACAGAGCAGCTGTCGATGTCGTCGAGAAAGCCGACGAGCCCTTTGACACCCAGTAGCTGTTTCATAGACGAGTCTTAAATTTGGAGTAGAATAACGTACTGACTACAGGCGTCTCTTGTACGAACGGGAGTGAGGCTAGGAGTCAGTAGCTCGATCAGTGCAACCGTTCTACACGATACCAAGTTCACGGGGATATTCAGTCAGGTTCTCGTAGCCTGTCTCGGTCACAACGACGAGATCCTCAAGGCGGACACCGCCGGTTCCTTGTTCGTACAGACCCGGTTCGACCGTGACGACGTGGCCAGGTTGGAGTTCCCTGCCACCCCAGCTGAGTTTGGGCCGTTCGTGGAGATCGAGACCGACTCCGTGCCCTGTGCTGGTCGTGAAGCCGTCCTCAATGGATTCGTCGGTCCGAAGGGTTGGATATCCTTCACACTCGAAGACATCACAGGCAGCCTCGTTCACCGCTTCGCCAGTCACCCCGGGTTCGATCTCCGCCAGCACCGCGTCGTAGGCCTCCCGGGTAACCTCGTACCACTCCCGGATTTTCTCCGGTGCCTCTCCCTTGATGAATGTGCGAGTCATATCCGCGACGTAGCCAGAGTCCTTGTCACGCGGCGCGATGTCGATAATAATCGGCTCATCAGCCGCAATCGGCCCAGTACCGACCGCGTGCCCAAGAGCCCCCTCTGCACCGGAGGCGACAATGCACATGGTGGGTTCACAGCCCTCGTCACGAAGGTGCGATTCGATAGCTTGGCGGACCCGCTCACTCGTGAGGTTCGTTCCATCCAAGCGAAGTATACCTCCTTCGACTTTCGCCTCTTCGAGCATCTTTTCGGCGACCGCCATCGAGCTCTCTGTTGCACGTTGTGTCGCCTTGATGTACTCGATCTCCTCGTCGGTCTTCTCCGCACGAACGACCTCCACAGCACCATTGTAGTCCGTAACAACTCTGATGTCGTGGTCGCGCAACACGTCGGCAGTCCCCGTTGGAAAAGACGCGGGGACCGACACCGAGTTGATTCCACACTCGGAAAGAAACGCCCTGGTCACCAAGGCCCCGGCTTTTGACCGCCCATATTTAACGACCAAACGTCCGTAGTCGAACTCCGAGAACCGCCGGACCTTGTCAGCGTCACTGTTTGCTTTCGCCCGTGAGTAGGCGAGATCAGGAACAAGAAGCTGGATTTCCCTATCGGTGTATAACGTGACAAAGTTCCCAGAAGCGCGAAACCCGGAGAGGTAGTACTGGTTACTATCCTCGCCAGTTGCATTAATCAGATACCCATCGGTGCCCGCGTCATTGAGATGTGTCGTGAGCCGCGGGTAGCAAGATGCCATGATACCGAAATTCAGGGGGTTGGACAATAAACGCTGGTGAGAAATGATATCAAATCCTGCTTGCCTGTGATTCGCATGACTGATTCATTGACCAACCGATCAAGGTAAGAGACGATCGATGGGTACGAAAATGATTATCTGGCACACTGATTACGTAGTTATTTCAGACCAGAGAGCATCGCCCGAAGCTGTTCCCGTGAGAAAAGCGATGTCGGACGATCCATATGCACACCAATCTCTCCTTCGAACAGCGACATCCCTTTCTCCTGAATCTCTTCCGGCAATGAGTACCCACCCCTGATCAGGTGACCGAGAGTGATATCCTGTTTCAGTTCATCCCGCCAGGCATCCTCGTAGGCTGCGAGTGTCTGTGGCCTGGCAGGGTCGATGTACTGGGCAGCGATGTCGGCCGCAGTCATCCCGTAGAGAATCCCCCCGCCAGTGAAGGGCTTGTTGTGGCCTGCAGCGTCGCCAATCAGGAACACTCGACCAGTGTGAGTCTGCTCGGGTGGACCGATCGGAATCAACCCGGAACAGCGGCGGTCAGTTTCGACGCCATACTCGGCAGTGAACGATTCGAATCGCTCGGTCACGTCCTCGCTCGGTGCCATTGCGAGTCCGTACTCGACGCCTGCCTCGCCACGTGGAATCCGCCAGGCGAAAAATTCGGGAACCGTTAGATGAACGTCGACGAAGTCGTCGTGATCGGGATCGTCGGTGAAACCCAGAACACCGTGGAGCAGTTCTTGTGGATCGGGAAGGCCAACCTCCTGGCGAACACGGGAGTTGGGGCCGTCACAGCCGGCGACGATGCGACCGCGGTACTGATCGACGCCATCGGGGCCACGAACATCTACCGTGACGAAATCCCGCGTCTCGGTGAGTCCAGTCACTGTATGACTCTCTCTCAGCTCTGCGCCTGCATCCTCGGCCGCCTTGGCGAGTGTTCGGTCGAGTTCGACGCGATCGATCACGTTCGAGACGATGCCATCTTTGTAGAACTCGTGTGAGTCGCTCGCTGGCCCGCCAGTGTGAAATCGCGCGCCATGGATCTCGTTTTGCCAGAGGTGATCGCGGGCGTCGTCCGGCACAAACGACCAGATATCGGTGCTGACATGGCCCGAGCAGGCAAGCGGTTTACCGACCTCGCCCTGCTCAAACATGACGACGTCGTATCCGTTCTCCGCCGCCCGGCGGGCGAACCGTGAGCCAGCAGGGCCAGCCCCCACGACGACAAAGTCGTACATATTCGTCAGTCTGTCCCCACTATCAAATCACTCACGGTTTCATGATGACTGTTGCGGGCCTTTACCGCCGTGGCGAGACAAAATGGCGGGAGGCCGTGAAATGCCGATATCTGTCACAGAGTGTTAAAAATAATCGCAAGAACCACTATCAGTAGTGTTGCCAACACGGCTAAACTGGACGCATTTACAGGATTATATATATAGCTTTCCTCGGTGCAAATGGGAATTTTCAAAAGTACGCCGTGTGGACCTACAGATAATGGTACTAGAGCAAGTTGCATTCGGGCTTTTCGCATTTCTAACACTTGCGAGCAGCCTGGGTGTCGTTCTCGTCCGCGATGTCTGGCACGCGGCGTTGCTTCTCGGTGTCGCCCTCTCCAGCGTGGCGATACACTACATTATGCTCACCGCTGAGTTTCTCGCCGTCATCCAGGTGCTCGTCTACATCGGGGGTGTCCTCGTCTTGGTTACCTTCGCTGTGATGCTCACCCGAGGGTCACCTGAGCCACCCGAATCAGCAGACGAACCTACCGAGGAGGTGCCACCATGAGCTCCCGTCCGGAGCTGATCGATATCGACAGAAGTCTCCTTCCAGGTCTCATTGCCGTCGGATTCTTCGGGATATTTGCGGCGATCATTCTCTCTGGGGAGTTTACCGAGCTAGCCGGGTTCGAGGATGGCGGGTTGACGATCGTCGAGGATATCGGTTACGCCCTGATCGGAGCGACCGAACAGGGAACAATCGACGGAACCGAGGATTTCCTCGTTGCCTTCATCCTGATCGCTGTGTTGCTCGATGCAGCCCTTGATGCTGCGTTAATGTTAGCCAAACGTGACGAGGGAGGTGACCAGTAGATGTCGGTACCGATCGAATGGTATCTCCTGCTCTCGGCTGGCGTGTTTACGATCGGGCTGTTCGGGATTCTCGTCCGACGCAACGCACTCATGTTTCTGATGTCAGTCGAGTTGATGCTGAACGCGGCAAACATAAATCTCGTCGCCTTTGCCCTGTACTGGGGGAATCTGACGGGACAGCTCTTTGCAATGTTCGTCATCGCGCTCGCAGCAGCAGAAGTGGCCGTCGGGATTGGAATAATCCTCGCCGTGAGCCGCAACTTCGACGATATCGACGTAACTGAAGTCGCAACCATGAGGTGGTAAAATGGTCGGGACAAACTCACTCATTCCACTGTTCGGTCCGGGAGTCGAGGTCGCAGAGCTAACTGCAGTGTTGCCGCTTCTCTCCTTCGTCATTATCCTATTTTTCGGGAGACATCTCCCATTGAAGGGAGCGATTCCGGGGATCGCCGCAACGGGTGGCGCACTGCTCGTTTCCCTGCTGGCTGTGGGTGATATCGCGACAGGCGGCGGTCCACGCCAGGAAACGCTGCTAACCTTCGTCGAGGGCGTTGCTGGACAGGGTGTGACGCTTACCTTTGGTATCCTCGTCGATCCGCTGGCTGCATTGATGCTCGTCATCGTCGCGCTGATCTCGTTCCTGATTCATATCTTTTCACTGGGATATATGAACGACGAAGGTGAAACAGGACTGCCGCGGTACTACGCCGCACTCTCGCTGTTTACCTTCTCGATGGCAGCCTTCGTCTTCAGTGATAATCTGCTGATGTCTTTCGTCTTTTTCGAGCTCGTGGGACTCTGTTCGTTCCTGCTGATCGGCTTCTGGTTCCGGGAGCCAGGCCCACCAAGCGCAGCGAAGAAGGCATTTCTCGTCACCCGATTCGGGGATTACTTCTTCCTCGTCGGTGTGGTCGCTGTACTCGCCACCTTTGGGACGACACAGTTTGCCGGCACGGATTCGTTCGTCAGCATCGCAACGGACGCGCTCGATCCGAACGCAACAGCCGAGATGACCACCTATCTCGGCTTCAGTGAGCAAGGCTGGATCACGGTGATCGGGCTGCTCGTACTCGGTGGTGTCGTCGGGAAATCGGGGCAGTTCCCACTGCACACCTGGCTTCCAGACGCGATGGAAGGTCCAACCCCAGTCTCGGCGCTGATCCACGCAGCGACGATGGTCGCAGCAGGTGTTTATCTGGTTGCACGAATGTACGGCTTCTATGCCCTCTCGCCAACAGCGCTTGCGATCATCGCGCTGATCGGTGGCTTTACCGCACTGTTCGCGGCGACGATGGCACTGGTCAAACAGGAACTGAAACAGGTACTCGCGTACTCGACGATCTCCCAGTACGGTTATATGATGCTCGCGCTGGGTGGTGGCGGCTACGTCGCCGCGGTCTTCCACCTGACGACCCACGCCTTCTTCAAGGCACTCCTGTTCCTCGGTGCTGGTGCGGTAATCATCGCGATGCACCACGAGGAGAACATGTGGGAGATGGGTGGGCTGAAAGACCAGATGCGAGTGACCTACCTCACCTTCCTCGCTGGCTCGCTCGCACTTGCCGGTATCTTCCCATTTGCCGGATTCTGGTCGAAAGACGAGGTGCTGTTCGATACACTCGTCTACGCCCTTGGCGGGAGTTCGGTGCTCTTCGTCGCGTACGCGATGGGGTTGCTGGCTGTCATCGTGACGGCGTTTTACACCTTCCGGATGGTCGTGTTGACCTTCCACGGTGAGCCCCGGACAGAAGTGGCAGAGAACCCACACGCGATCGGCTGGAACATGAAAGCCCCACTGGTGGTGCTGGGTATCCTCGCCACGGTTGGTGGTGTGCTCAACCTCGGAGTGATCAAGGAGTTCATCGGCGAACGAAACCTCTTCTTGCAGGAGTATCTCGACGGTGGGACGATGGATGCGAATCTGGGCACCGGCGGCTGGGAGCTTTCCTACAGCCACTATACGACAGTGTTGAGTGAACAGTTCGCTGCAGGATACGAAGCAAGCGAAATCTCGCCACTCGGCCCCGGTGCGCTCGCGATTGTACTCGCAGTCGTTCCGGCCATCGGTGCGTGGTACATCTACCGTGGCCCGGATGTGGAACCGAAGATGACGAAACTTGGCGGTGTTCGGACGGTGCTCATGAACAACTACTATCAGGACGAATACCAGGTCTGGATCGCTCGCGGGGTCACGCTCCCGGCTGCAAAGATCTCGAACAAGTTCGACCAGGGAATCATCGACGGGATCGTCGACGGTGCCGGAGGCGTAAGCCTCTATCTCGGTGAGCGATTCCGGCGGATACAGACTGGTGTCGTGACGAACTACGCGGCACTGCTTGCGCTTACATTCCTGTTACTGGTACTCGTGTTCGCGCTCGTCGGGGGGTGGATCTAGATGTTGATCGAGCTCCTCATCGCGGCCACACTCACCAGTGCCGTGCTCGTCTTCCTCTCGCCGGACCGGTACGCAGCGAAGCTCGCGACAGGGCTGAGTCTGATCCCACTTGGCATCGTCGGTGTCATGTGGAGCCAGTACGATGCGGCAGGAAACGCACTCAGTGCTGACGGTGAGATTGCCTTCGAGACGGCGATCGAGTGGTTCGAACTCGGTGGCTACTCCATCCAGTGGTACGTCGGTGTCGACGGTGTGAGCTTCCCACTGCTCGCACTGACAGTCGTGCTGACCACACTCGCAATGATCTCATCGTGGACACCGATCGACGAGCGTCAGTCACAGTTCTACGGGCTGATGTTCGTGATGCAGACCGGACTGATTGGTGTGTTCACTGCGCTGGATTTCTTCCTCTGGTTTGTCTTCTGGGAAGGAGTGTTGATTCCGATGTACTTCCTGATCACGGTCTGGGGCGGTCCACGCCGGAAGTACGCGGGGGCGAAGTTCCTGCTGTATACGAATCTGGCGTCACTGGTGATGTTCATCGGGCTTTTCGTGCTCGTGCTCGGGCTCGGTGATTCACTGACAGAGCTGTCGTTGCCGGCGATCAACCAGGCGCTGCAGGCAGGTGAACTCGGATCCTTCGCTGGCTGGGAGGCTGATACAGTCCGGCTCGTTGCCTTCCTGCTACTGTTCCTTGGCTTTGCGGTCAAGGTGCCAATCGTCCCATTCCACACCTGGCTGCCGGATGCACACGTTCAGGCCCCGACACCAGTGTCGGTGATGCTCGCTGGCGTCCTGCTGAAGATGGGAACGTACGCACTGCTTCGGTTCAACTTCACAATGTTGCCAGATGTCGCGGCGGACTACGCAGAAATTATCGCAGCAATCGGGCTGATTAGCGTGATTTACGGTGCGATGCTCGCGATGGCTCAGGCCGATCTCAAACGGATCGTCGCCTACTCATCGATCTCATCGATGGGCTATGTCATCATCGGCCTCGTTGCCTTTACTCCCCACGGGCTCGGTGGTGCAACCTTCCAGATGGTGAGCCACGGGCTGATTTCGGGGCTGATGTTCATGAGTGTCGGTGTGCTGTACAACGCGACACACACGCGGATGGTCGGAGATATGGCAGGGCTGGCAGATCGGATGCCGATTACGGCCTGGATTTTCGTCGCTGGTGCCTTTGGCTACATGGGGCTGCCGTTGATGAGTGGATTCGTCGCGGAGGTGCTCATCTTCATCGGAGCCTTCGAATCGGCAACGATCACGGGCGCGCCACTGTTTACTGCCGGCGCGATGTTTGGGATCGTTCTCGTGGCGGGCTACCTGCTGTGGGCGATGCAGCGTGCCATCTTCGGCCCGTTCAGGCTGGAAACAGAGTACGAAGTCGAGCGCGCACCGGTCCACGACATTGCGCCGCTTGCAGTGTTGCTCGGGCTGGTCATCCTGCTCGGTGTGCAGCCGGATATAATCTACGAGGCAATTCAGGATGGAATCGAACCGCTCGTCCAAGAGGGAACGATCATGATCGGAGATCTACTCGTCGATATCGGAGGTGAGTGGCGATGAACACTGTCGGAACACTGCCAGACTGGGCAGCACTCGGACCGGCGTTTCTGCTACTCGGGACAGCGTTAGTGCTGTTCATCGTGGATATGATCGATCCGGACGAGACGAACGGCCTGCTGCTTGCCGGCGTTTCGGTGACAGGGGCACTCGCCGCCTTGGCCACATCGGTCTGGTATCTCGTCGCAGGGACGGGACAGCCAGGAGCCGGTGATCTCGATACGGACGGCGCGATAGAGCTGTTTGGCGGCAACCTGATCGTCGATGGTATGTCGCTGTTTTTCGCGACGATCATCACGAGCGTCGTACTGCTGGTCGTGCTCGCAAGCTACGAGTATCTGCGTGATCATCCATACCAGTCCGAGTACTACTCACTCATCCTGCTTGCAGCGACCGGGATGGTGATGGTCGCGTTCTCGAACAGCTTTGTCACTGCGTTCATCAGTATCGAACTCGTCTCGCTACCGTCCTATGCGCTCGTTGCATACCTGAAGACGAACAAAGGGAGCGTCGAGGGTGGATTAAAATACTTCCTCATTGGCGCACTCTCATCTGCAATCTTTGTCTACGGGATTTCGCTTGTGTACGTTGCGACCGGCTCGCTGCAGTTCGGTGCAATCACGGCGGCGTTCGATGCCGGCGAGCTTGCTGGCGGTGACGGTATCCTCGGTCTGGGTGTGTTGATGATCCTCGGCGGAATCTCGTTCAAGCTCGCGGCTGTGCCGTTTCACTTCTGGGCACCTGATGCCTACGAGGGCGCACCAGCACCTGTTTCGGCATTTCTCTCCTCTGCCTCGAAGGCAGCAGGATTCGTGCTAGCCTTCCGTGTTTTCGCGGACGTATTCAGCCACACAGCGGTCACGGAGACGATCGACTGGGTGATCGCCTTCCAGATTATCGCGATCATTACGATGACCATCGCGAACTTCGCCGCCCTCAAACAGGACAACGTGAAACGGATTCTGGCCTACTCCTCCGTTGCCCACGCAGGATACGTGTTGATCGCACTCGCAGCACTGACCAGCAGTGCCCAGGGGAACGAGGCGTTCGTGCTCGGCTCCGGATTCGCACATCTCATGGTGTACGCCTTCATGAACACTGGGGCCTTTCTCTTCGTCGCACTGGCTGAGTACTGGGAGATCGGGAGACGAGTCGAGGATTACCACGGACTCGGCCGGCAGGCTCCCGTCGCGTCTGCTGCGATGACGGTGTTCCTGTTTTCGCTAGCAGGACTGCCACTCGGTGGCGGCTTCCTCTCGAAGTTCTATCTGCTGTGGGCAACCGTGGAAGGGCAGGTTGCTCTGCTTGCCGTTGCGCTGGTCGGAAACAGCGTCATCTCGCTGTTTTATTACACGCGGATCGTGAAGGCGCTGTGGATCGAAGAGCCAAGCGCCGATCTGGAGATTACGCAGTATCCAACCGGGCTGTACACTGCAATCGCCGTTGCAGCGATTATGAGCATCCTGCTGCTCCCCGGATTCGGGATCGTTGTTGAGTTTGCAGAGACTGCAGCCGGAATGATCGTCTAAGCGGATTCGGAGAGTTTTCTGTCGCGACCCGACGGTGATAGAGGGCATCTCAGAGACACATGACAACCAGACAACTGGATGGCCCAAGCGGTTCAAAACTGCCAAGTACCGACCCTCATTCTTGTACCGTATGAAAGCAACAGCGAAGGCACACCCCATCGAGGGGCTGGTGAAATACCACGGCATGCGAGACGAGCAGTTGCGACTTCCGTACCACGATTCGATCAGCGTCTGCACCGCTCCGAGCCACACCAAGACGACCGTCGAGTTCGAACCGGACAGCACGGAGGATACATACATCGTCGACGGCGAAGAAGTCGAGGGACGCGGAGCCGAACGGATCGAAGGAGTTGTCCACCACGTCCGCGAGCTGGCAGAGATCGATCATGCCGTCCGGTTCGAATCCGAGAACTCGTTCCCGACGAACATCGGCTTTGGTTCCTCCGCATCTGGATTCGCAGCGGCCGCGACAGCACTCGTCGACGCGGCTGGACTGGAGATGAGTCGCCCGGAGATCTCGACGATCGCCAGGCGAGGCTCCTGTTCCGCAGCAAGAGCGGTTACGGGTGCTTTCTCCCATCTCTATACGGGGATGAACGACGTAGACTGTCGCTCGAAGCGAATCGACGTTCCGGATGAGCTGGAATCGGAGCTTCGGATCGTCGGCGGCATGGTGCCATCTTACAAGGAGACCGAACAGGCCCACGCGGAAGCCGCAGAGAGTCATATGTTCGAAGGACGGATGGCTCACATCCACGAACAGATCGCAACAGCACGTGATGCACTCCGAGCAGGCTCGTTTGATCGGGTGTTCGAACTGGCCGAACACGACAGCCTCTCACTCGCCGCGACGACGATGACTGGACCGGCCGGATGGGTGTACTGGCAACCACGTACGATCGAGATCTTCAACACCGTTCGAGAGTTGCGAAACGAAGACATCCCAGTCTACTTTTCGGTCGACACCGGCGCGAGTGTCTACATCAACACGACAGATTCGCACGTTTCGGAAGTCGAGTCAGCCATCGCCGACTGTGGTGTCGATACCCGTGTCTGGGAAGTTGGTGGCCCAGCGAAGGTTCTCGAAAAGCAGCAGTCGCTGTTCTGAGGCAGGCTTCGGTCGCTTTGCTGAAGTTGCATGTTTTTATAGTATGAGAGAGTCTACCAATAACTGGATACTCCGTTATTTTGTGTAGTTGATAGCCATATGAGTCCGATAAGAATTTTTCTCTAGTAGAAACAATGGTAAAGATATTAATATTCTCCGCATTAATCCAAGTTCGATGTCACATTCTGAAAGCCCTCCGAGCCTATCAGACCGGCAGCAGTACGCGCTGCTTGCGGTCATCGGACTGATAGCACTCATCATCGGGCTCTTGCTGGCACCGACGATTCATGGAACAGTTTCGTCAGCGACAGAGTCATCCAGTGAAGAGCAGGACTCGATCGTCGCTGTTGTCACGATTGATGGACCGATAAACAGCTTCGCAGCTGAATCGGTCGAAGAAGAACTCGCCGAGGCTCGTAGCAACGAGTCAGTCGAAGCTGTTGTGCTGGAGATGGACACCCCAGGTGGTGCCCCGGCAGCGAGTGAGCGGATGTACGCAGCCATCGAGCGAACCAACGAGGAGATGCCAGTCATCGCAAGCGTCCAAGAGTTCAGCGCCTCTGGCGGCTACTACGCGATGCTCGGTGCGGAGGATATCTACGCTAACCCGACATCGATCGTCGGCAGTGTGGGTGTCGCCTCGTCTGCACCACAACAATCCCCACCAATCGAGGGGCCAACTGGGCCAGATAAACAGGGGAGCAACGTAATACAGGATCTCGAACAGATCGATCTCCTTGACGAGGTGTTTCTCAACTCGGTGATGGAAGAGCGTGGTGACCGTCTCGAACTCTCACGCGAAGAAGTCGGAACAGCGCAGGTATTCCTCGGCGTCGAGGCTGCCGATAACGGGTTCGTGGACGAGATCGGTAGTATCGATGATGCAACAGCAGAGGCAGCAGAACGTGCCGGGCTGGACGAATACGTGGTCGATCGCCGTGATGATTCAGTGGAGATTATGCTCCCGATTTTCGTACAAACGGACGAGGGTATAGTGGAAGTACACGATGAAAACCCCGGCTACGGTGATATCGAACCGGTACAGTACGCGTATCTCTACGAGCCGGCTATCCCACACGTCGACACTATCGAAGAGCTGTCGTCTGTTGGTAGTATAGAGGACCGATCGGCAGCGGATATCGATGATACCGAAGAAGCGACAACGGGTGATCAGCCATGAAAAACTTCGTAACGAAAGCAACAGTGACCTTTGCCGTTGTACTCGTTGCAGTGCTTGGCATCGCAGTCGTTGCAGGATTGGTCGGCAGTGATTCTGGCACGTCACAGGCAGAATCAGTGCCGGATATTGAGACACCACAGTACGACACGGCCGAGTACGATTTCGACGGTGAAATCGGCGCTGCCGATATCACGATGGATAGTACGGAAACAGACAGTACTGTCGTCATCGACGGCGGACCAGAGACAGCACCACGTGATGTCCAGCCACTGGTCGAGACGCTGACAACGAACGCGCACAATGTCGAGTTCCGGGGAATTGAAGGAGGGCTCGCAGTTGGACCTGTTATTCCTCTCCAGCAGCTATCACAACCGGCCCCGCAACCCCCAGAAGCGCCAGATGACCGCTCACTTGCTGATGATCTCGACGATGCAGATGGCTACGTGAGTGTGGGTGTCTCTGATTACACCGACGAGGAGATCGAAGCACTCGCCGAGTTCGCAGATGATGGTGGCAGCATTCTCCTCCTGACGGAGCCAGAGCAATCCTTCGTCGGTGGCTCTGGCATCGTCGAACTCCAGAATGAACTCGACGTTGCTGCACAATCCGGCTACGTCTACAATCTGGAGACGAACGATCTGAACTACCAGCGCATCTTCGTCGAACCACGGGGCACCACGTCACTCACTGACGGTGTCGACCGAGCGGTGTTCGACACCGCACAGCCCGTGATCACAGAGAGCGGCGCTGACGTTCTCACCCCGATCGCTGGTTCGGAGCTTTCGACAACCCGTGCACCAACTGACAGCGCAGTGATGGTACAGCAAGATAACGTCGTGGTTGCTGGCGATAGCGACTTTATCTCGCCTGAAAACGTGCTCCGAGCAGACAACGACGAACTGGTCGGGAACATCGCTGATTTCCTCGTTTCGGGTGATGTCGAGACGAGCGAACAGGACGAGACCGACGAAACAGATGAAGATATTGAGGCGGACGAAGATGTGATGATTGTTGGTCCTGGCGACCAGCCTGTCTTCGAACCACAGGCGCTTGAGATAGAAGCGGGCGACACAGTCAGTTTCGAATGGGGCGGTGATGGCTACAACATCGACATACTCAACCAGCCCGAAGAGTCGGACTGGGAGGGTGTCCCTGAACCACAGGAAGAAGGTCACGTCCACGAGCATACCTTCGAAGAAGAAGGGATCTACGAGTTCCAGTCCAGTGATCACGTCGAACAGGGGATGATCGGTGGCATAATCGTCGGTGACATCGACGATATAGAGCCGTAGTTCCGTAACGAGCTCACTTTTTTGCTTAGAAGAATTCCTGCAGAAACACCGTTCGGGGTTCGAAAAGCCGCGTGAGCGGTTCGCGCAGTTCGGGCTCGACAGAGAGTTTGTCTAGGCGCACAGCCGTATCGATATCGATCGCGCCAATGGCCAATTGTGAGAGTGTCCCAATATCGACAGTCAGCGCCGGGTGCTCGCCAGACTGCCTGCTGACCGTCGCAACACCATCACGAACAGTGAGTACAAACTGGTCGTCGTTCCACGAACAAAGCGGGTCGGTGACCTCGATTGTACACGAAAGCGACACCGATGGCCAAGCGATCTTTTCAAGCGCATCGACTGTGGTCAACCTAATCATCGGCCCTGTGCGGATCTCACAATCAATCTCCTCGGGATTTGCTGTTCGATCGAGGAGATCCGCACCTTCCGCAAGTGGGAGTTCGATGCGCTCGATCTGTGCACCATGGGTGCCTAAGAAGTCGAGAATAGCCCGATATGAGTCCTCATCAGTTGAGACAGCCGTCTGAACCGAGAGCGTCTTCGCCTCGTTGTCTCGAACTGTGTAGACGAGAAAACCCGCAAGCGAGCCGTTCCGTTCGTATCCGTAAAGATGGGGATCTGGAGTTCCAGTCCAGCCTGTGAGTGTGCGCTCATGCCACCACTGTTCAGAGCGACACAACGAGAGGTCAACTCCGGCTTGCTTTTCGGGCCCACGTAGCCGTTCCCAGTCCTCGACGGTGAGCGGAACCATTCGGCCAGTGACATCGTAGGATGGAACTGCATCAGGTGAGAGCTCGTGGTGGCTGATTTTGTTTGCCACGCCCCAGCCAAGATTTCGATAAAACGCTGTGGAAAATGGCCAGAGCGCGACCAGCCCGACATCGTTCTGTTTGTACTCTTCGAGCACTCCGAAGCACAGATCCCGAACATACCCCTGTTTCCGATCCTCTGGGGCAGTAGCGACTGCACCCAGACCACCGATACGCTGAAACTTGCCACGGACCCGGGCGTCGAGATAGTACAGCTTGGCGGTGCTGACGAGTCGCTCGCCATCGTAGATCCCAGACGGGTCAAACAGTGATGGTTGCCACGTCTGGCCATCTTCCTCACCCAGCGGTCCGTTTTGGGGAGAAAATGCGTACCGGAGGATCGATTCGTACCGGCCCCGGTCTTCTGTCGGAACCGCACGGAACTTACCCATACAACTGCTTCTGTGGCCTGTTCAAAGAAACTGCGTGTTCAAAACCAGGGTGGCCGCTCGATATCGGATTCGTCAGTGCTCGACTGGTCGTCGTCAATCTGTTCCTCAGCGGGGTACTGCTCTTTTTCGATCGTCGAGCCTCCATCAGACATCGCCGCCGTAATATCAATATGATCTGGGTGATACACCGAATCCCGGTCCCGTGCGTTGCTCGGGTCGAACGCGAGCAGCGCGGTCACAGCCAGCACCATCAGCGCAACAGGTGCCTCACTCGGGACGAGACCGATGATCGAAAGCGAGAGGACACCCAGTGCGACTGCACTCCCGAACCGGAACCGATCAAGTTCGACCGCATTTCTCAGCCACGGGCTGGTAAGCGCGAGTACGAGTCCGAACCCAACACCGACACCGGCCGCGGCCATCGCTCGCAGGATGAGGTCGGGATCCAACTGGACAGAGACTGCAAAGCCCGATGGTGAGAAACTAGCGACGAGGCCCAGGAGAATGATGATGCCCGGCCCCGGGAGGTACTCACCGACGCGGGCACTGGCCGTCGAAGCCGCGACCGAGAGGATGACAAGCGCCGCGAACCGCTCGAACACGGCGATGTTCAAAAGCGTCTCTAGGGTCGGTGCGAGCGCTGCCTGTATCGCTGCACCGGCGATAATCAACACCCCGATTGCGAGGACAATGCGTGCCTGCTCCCGTGGACTTTCGTCCATCTCAGCGAGGATGACAGCAACCATTGCGCTGCCACCGAAGATCAACAGGCCGACTTCCAGTATCCCGACAGCGCTGTCAAGTGCACCACTGAGGACGATGGCGACGAACACACCATCGACTAACGGAAGGGCCATCACGACCGCAAGCAGTCGCGTCGACGAACTGACCCACCGCTCAAGCGAGAGGGCTCGCGGATGTCGTGAGCTACTCATTGGACACTATAACGGGCCGTCACCCGTGGCCTGTGGGTACTCCCGGTACTCCCGTCGCTGCAGACGGGAGCCGATCTGTGCCGTCCAGCCGACCGCTGGATTTTCCCCGAAGAAATTTGCCACTGTAAAATTGCGTCCCGCTGTCTTCTTCCCGCTGCTGGATGCGGTGCTCGTCTCGCAGACAGTTCCTCCGATGGTGGGACGCACGGAGCTCATGAATGTTAATAGTGTTTAATGGCATAAAATGGTTGCGTGAGAGACGAACACACACCACAGAGAACGCTGTATAATATTACATTTGGCCACCAATGCGGATAAATTATTCTATATCATAATAATGCATGCAGCCGCTCGTCGACTGCCGGTAAAATACACAGGAAAGATCATGAATGTTTTTACCGTAGGTCGCATCTGGAGAGTCCAGGTAGACAGATACCTGAGAAGAGAGTGAGTTTAGCTGACAGTCATCGGATACAATGGCCGGCCATTTTGGAAGAGTAGACAGAGGCAAACCTGTCTCGCAACCCTTTTGAGCCACCACGTCGGACGGTTTACATGGCGAACGATTCGCAGCCTTTCTCAGAGAAACTCCGGGTGCCGGAGGCACTGACATTCGACGACGTACTGCTCCGACCAAAAAAGAGCGCAATCGAACCAGACGAAGCGAACACGAAAACACGGGTTTCGAAAAACGTCAGACTGGAGATTCCGGTTCTCTCGGCAGCGATGGATACAGTCACCGAGAGCGAACTCGCGATCGAAATTGCACGCCACGGCGGCCTTGGTGTGCTCCATCGCAATATGGATGTCGAGGCGATGGTCGAGGAGATCGAACAGGTCAAGCAGGCAGACGAGTTGATCATCCGGGAGGTCGTCACTGCCTCGCCAGAACAGACGATCAGAGAGGTCGACGAGATGATGAACGAGGCAGGCGTCTCCGGAGCACCCGTCATCAACGATGACGGCGAAGTACTCGGTATCATCTCCGGCACGGATATTCGGCCGTATCTGGAGGTCGGCGACCGCGACGAAGTGCGCGAGGCGATGACAGACGAGGTGATCACAGCCGGCGAGGAGATCACGCCGCGAGAAGCGCTGGAGCTGATGTACGAACACAAAATCGAGCGAGTGCCGATCGTCGACGATCAGGACCGATTGACCGGGCTGATGACGATGGCCGGTATCCTTCAGCGCCGGGAGTACGACAGCGCAGTCCGCGACGAAGATGGCCATCTTCGCGTCGGAGCCGCAGTCGGACCGTTCGAAACAGACCGCGCAGAAGCTGCCGACGAGGCGGGGGCAGATATTCTCTTTATCGACTGTGCTCACGCCCACAACGCAAACGTCATCGAGAGCGCACGAGAGATCAAAACCACAGTCGACGCGGATGTTGTCGTGGGCAACATCGGAACACGAGAGGCTGCACGCGATGTTATCGACTTTGCCGATGGCGTAAAAGTCGGGATCGGCCCAGGTTCGATCTGCACCACACGAGTCGTCACGGGGTCGGGAATGCCACAGATCACCGCAATTGCGCAGGTAGCTGATGTTGCGAGCGAACACGATGTGCCAGTTATCGCAGACGGTGGAATTAGATACTCCGGCGACGCAATCAAAGCGATCGCCGCAGGCGCAGACGCGGTGATGATGGGATCGTACTTCGCCGGCACAGACGAAGCACCGGGGCGTGTCATCACAATGAACGGCAAGAAGTACAAACAGTACCGCGGAATGGGGAGCGTCGGCGCGATGCAGTCGGGTGGCGGCGATCGATATCTCAAAGACGACACTGACGACGAGTTCGTCCCGGAGGGTGTCGAAGCCGCGACCCCGTACAAGGGAACACTCGAATCCGAGCTCCGACAGCTCGTCGGTGGTATGCAGTCCGGAATGGGCTACGTGGGAGCCGAATCGATCCCAGTATTCAAAGAGCGCGCCGAGTTCGTTCGCGTTTCCTCTGCCGGACAGCAGGAGAGTCACCCACACGACGTCGTTATCACTGACGAAGCGCCGAACTACAGCCCTGACGGAAACTAAGGTCGAAACACTCTCTTCTCGTCAGCGGGAACTCCAGTGAGATGAGCTACGAGCTACAGCATATTCCGGGTGAAGGTGAGCTATCTGATGCGTTTGCGGTACGGCGAACGGTGTTCATCGACGGACAGAACGTCCCGGAGTCAGTCGAAATAGATGGGAAAGACGATGATGCATTCCACGTCGTGATGATCGACAGCGACACGCAAACGCCAGTCGGTACTGCCCGATTGCGAATCCCCAAAGCCGAGGTTGGAAAGCCCGAGCGCGTCGCTGTGCTTCCGTCCTATCGTGGACAGGGTATCGGCCGTCAGCTGATGGAAGCGATCGAAGTCAAGGCCAGCAACCGTGGCTGTACAACAGTGATCTTACACGCCCAGAAACGCGTTGTCGACTTCTACGAAACACTCGAGTACCGGGTCACGAGCGACGAGTTCGAGGAAGCTGGGATTCCACACGTCGAGATGCAAAAAGAGCTATGAACGTACCCGGAGTAAGCGAATCTTGATATCAGTCACACTACAGTAGTCGCGTTATTCTCATTACTCTCGGACCGCAAATTATTCACGATAAGTAATGGAAGACTCGCTTGAAAAGCGGTCTTCGAGAAAGAAGACAACTACGGAAAAAGCTGCTGTTAGACTGTCAGCGAACGGCTACTCAGAAATTGAATGAACACCCCGCAGGTTGTACCGATCGTTCGGACAGCGGTACAGATCGGGCGAGAACGGGAAGTATCGTTCCTTAGCGGCAGCATCGCCTTTTTTGCGTTCGTTTCGATCTTTCCGGCCGTTCTGCTGATGCTCGCTCTGGGATCGTTCTTTGGTGGCGAGCAGTTCGCAAACCGGATCGTCGGATTCGTCGACACCTATCTCTCCGCGAGTGGTAGCCAGTTGCTCACAGAAGCCCTCGAAGACACGAGGGGTGTCGCTGGTGCGTCGGTCGTCGGTGCGGTCGTGTTACTCTGGAGTACGCTCAAGGTGTTTCGCGCCGTGGATGTTGCCTTCGACAGAGTGTACAACGACGAGACCAATGCATCGATTGTCACACACCTCAGAAACGGAGTCGTGACAATTCTGGCAATCGGGGCCGGAATTGTCCTAATCGTGCTCGTCCAGCAACTACTCGGGGAGATACCGATCGAATCTGCGCTTTACAGCAAGCTGTTAGCATGGGGCATTCTGATCGCCGGACTAGTTACTGTCCTCGTTCCGCTGTATTACGTGATGGCACCAGTAAAGACGAAACTCCGAGAGGTGTTGCCCGGTACGGTGGCTGCAGTGATCGGGTTCTTGCTCCTACAGGAGCTATTCGCAATCTATGCGTCCCAAGCCGGCCAGTATCAGGCGTATGGCATCGTGGGCGTGGTGATTTTGTTTCTGCTGTGGCTGTATTTTGGGGCCTTTGTCCTCCTCGCTGGGGCGATCCTCAACGCTGCGATCCAGCAGACGACCGCTGAAGACTCTGCCGGCGATCAGCGCCCAGCCGATGAACAGCAGTCGAGTACAGATCACTCGACTCGGACAGAGTGACGTTACTGGTCGCGGTCTCTGCGTTCCATTCTCGCAACCAGGTCGTATGGAGTTTCGCCAGTTCGAATACCATCAAGAAGCGCAAACGCATCACCCGGTGAGAGGAAGTGACTCGTCACCGCCCGACCAAGCGGTGTCGGTTCCAGCCCCTCGATGAAGCCGTATTCGAGGAGTTTTCCGAGCGCGTGTTTTGTCGGTAGTTCACCCACCATCGACTCGTTGAGTTGTTTTGCCCGGTTGCCCGAGACAGTGATGTTTGCCAGTGTTTCCTCGACGGCAGCGCTCTCGTCGTAACGTGTCTGGACTGGCTCCATCTCCCCTTTGAGTAGTTTGAACGCCACCTCATCTTCGGTCATCTCCTGGCTACCGTG
>LKMJ01000101.1_pt1 | contig 52286 bp, 65 predicted proteins | sample 643391 | NCBI WGS metagenome assembly LKMJ01 (sample SAMN04112250, study PRJNA286221) | soda lake metagenome | biome: soda lake; feature: Kulunda Steppe; material: water; isolation source: sample PL-Br10 brine of Picturesque Lake | place: Russia: Kulunda steppe | collected 2010-07 | reverse complement strand
TCTGTTCTTGGGTCAAACAGGCGTTTGTTGAAATCTGTGACAACTAGGTCTAGGTTTCCTGCATCTGAATGATTTTCGATATTGTCTTGAACGTCATAGCCTTTATCTCTCAATATTCCTTCGACTAGGCTTTCATAATCTCCATCTCTAGCGATTACTGCAGCAGTTTTTGGCTTGTTCATTGAGTTAATTGTCGCAGAAACATTTAAGTTGTCATTGTTTAGAAATAATTAAGGTTGGGTGGGTCCTGGGGAGAACGAAGGACTCTTTTTTAGGTTCCTTCTAAGTTAGGAAGGCTCCTCTTACCTCCATGTTTTTTAGGCCTCTTCGGGCCGGAGGTCCGCAAATCCCAATATATGAAACTGTTCTCCCCAGGGAGGTGGTGTGGGTTAAAAGGAAATTATAGATGAATGTTTTTAAAACTAAATTTACAGAACAGTGCATCCGTAACCTGATTTTATCAATAACCAAATCTATAAACAAGATTAGTAATGTCCAGAAAATACATTGTAATTTTCATAATCCTGGTATTTTCTGCAGCAGCCTCAGCAGACACTATAGAAGGAAGCTACATAATAGAATACGAACAGCCTCAAGGATTCACCACAATGAGCCACGGACAGATGGACCAAGGAATCCAACAGGCCTTAGAGAACGCAGAGAAAAAACACTCATACAGTAACGTATTCCAAGGATCCTCAATAGAACACGCATCACAACAAGAAATAGAAAGAATAGAAGAACTATCGTTCGTAAAAGAAGTCCATCAGTCACAGAGATACGAACTATTAACGGAAGATTCTTATGAAATAATAAATGCAGATCAAATAGGATTTGATTCAGGAAGAGAACCTGAGTTAACCGGAGAAGGAATGAAAATATCTATAATAGATTCAGGCCTAGACTACACGCACGAAGCCTTCGGAAGCTGCGAATGGGATGAAGATACAGAGCTAGAAGACTGTGACAAAGTAGCTGAATGGGAAGACTTCACAGATGACACTAACAGCGATCCAAAAGAGGTGGACGATCCTGAACACGGAACACATGTGTCAGGAACTGCATCCGGTAACGCTTCAAGTTTCAAAGGTATTGCTCCAGAATCCCAGATTTTCGCCTACAACACGTTCTATGAAAATGAAGAGGGCAGTTTAACGGCCTCGAACTCAGACATTATGGCTGCTATAGATGAATCAGTTGCTAATGATGCAGATATTATTTCAATGAGTCTAGGAGCTAGATGCGGAGAGCTTTCCGATCCTGTTATTGATTCTGTTGAATCTGCCCACAGCCAAGGCGTTTTACCTGTTGTAGCTGCAGGAAATGATGGTTCTGATGCCGTAACCGGTTTTTATCCTTGTGGACAGGAAGAAGAAAGTATAGCGTCTCCAGGAACATCGGATAAAGCGTTAACAGTAGGAGCTTCAAACAAAAACGAGGGTATCGCATCTTTCTCATCCAGAGGGCCTGTAAGAGGTACAGGAGAATATATTTCTAAGCCGGATGTAGTGGCGCCAGGAGTTAGCGTAAACTCTGCAGTTCCTGGAGGAGGATATGATGAAAAACAGGGTACTTCTATGGCGACTCCTGTAGTCTCAGGATCGGCAGCCTTACTCTTACAACAGGAGGAAAGACAGCCTGACGAAATTAAAAAGCTTTTAATGGATACAGCAGATGATTTAGGCGCCCAACCGTGGGAGCAGGGAGCAGGAAGAATTAATGTGGAAAGAGCTGTAAACGAGAACTCAGTAATACTGGAAGAACCAACTATAGACTTTAGAACCGTAACTGAATCAGAAGATGCCTCAAAAACAGTTGAAATAACAAATCCAACTGACCAAGAAGTCACAGTGGATATAGGATTTGGCCAAGACTATAATATGACAGATCTTTCCAATATTGAAACAGTAGACCTGTTTCAGGCCTCTGAAAACCAGCTAACTCTAGCTTCCGGTGAGACAAATAACTTTGAGATAACTGCTTCATCGGCAGATGACTCCTACATCGCCTCAGAATTATGGGTAAACACGACAGATAACAGCCATGAAATGAGCAGGCCTGTATCAGGATATATTAACTTAGAAGGATCGAGCTTCAGTTACTCTGTGGAAGAAGATGGTCAAGAGGTATTAGCAGGAGAACGATGGATCTACGGAGGAGAAGAGCCTGTAGAGCTAGATGATCCTTCAGGAACTATGGATATTGATCCTGGAGAGTATACTTTTGTAGCAGGACAGACAGAAAGCCCTGAAGATGAGAAATTTTTGTATGCTGAGGAATTCGAAGTCCAGGAAGGCGTGCATGAAACTATAAATTTGGAGGTGACAGGTCTTCCTGAGTACAGCGTTGATAACACGGTTGATGGAGAGGAAATGGAGGCTGAGTTCTTTAAATTATGGTATGATATAGATGGTAGTTTGGAATCACTCCCCCGGATAGAAGAAACTTTTGAAGGAGATACTACTCTTAGAATGGAGGGTGTAGAGTTTTTAGAAGGTTATCAGGCTGTGCTTCAGAGCAGGTTTCCGACAGATGATGTGGATGATAGCGAGTTCTATATCTATAACTGGAATAAGTCAGAATCAGATAATCTTGAGATGGAAAGAAGCTTTGAAACTGAAACTTTAGAAAATAATCCTTTATCATCTCCTGATTTCCCTCCTTTCTTCGGGGCAACAGGTAACTACAGCGAAGCCGGTTTCTTTGTTGCCGATATAACGTTACAAGATGTAATCATTAACTATGATGCTAATAATCTAGAAGACTTTACTACAGAATGGAGTATGGGCCAGTTAAGTTCTAGTGAAGCCGGAGGCTTTCCTGTACTGGTAAGCGAGATAAGTATTGAAAATGATAAGCTATTCTGGAACTATCTGGTTGAAGATGGTGAAGGGAACGGCCTTGAAGAAACAATTACTTCTCAAGACGTAGATCTAGAGATAGACGGGAGCGAAACTAGTTCAGATGATTATTGGACTGATTTTGAGCAGGAAGTTACAGAAGATACAGTGAACTTTTCCGCAACTCTACCTGCCGATATATCTTTACAGGATCGGATAGAGATAGATGCAGAGGTAGAAAACAAGGATACAACTCTTCCAAGAGTAACTTCAATTGAAAACTATGAGCCTAAAATTGATTCAGAATGGAGTGCTGATCTCCACCTATCTGAAGAAGTTGACGCAGAGGCCTTCAAAAGAGAGGAAGGTTCTTGGACGTCTCTAGCTGAAGAATCAACCGACTTATTAAATGTTCAAGCAAGTCCTGAAGAAAACCTAGATCTAAGGATTTCCCTTCAGAGAACTAGTAACAGCGACAAGGTGAATTACACGTTTTACAATCTTTCAAAACAGCCTTTAAGTCTAGAATCAGAACTTGAAGAGCAGGAAGATAATATTACAGGGAATATTACTTTAGATGTCTCTGATGTCAACGATATAGTTTTACAGAATAAGATCAATGATGAAGTAGAATCAAGGCATATATCTGAAGACCTTTCAGTTCCGGTAGAGCAGTGCCATCTCAGATCTCAGGCTTTAAACTGGGATGGATATGCACACTATGAGTTCTATCATCAAGTATCGGAATCAGAAAGCTTAACTCCTGAATTCGGTTACGATGAAGTCAATCTAGTCGAAACCCAGAACAATATTTCCGTAGGCCTGGAGGATGACTGCGGATTCGATTATCAGCTTGCAACCAATGAGACGGGAGATATGGAGAATAGAACTATCGAGAAAAGCGAAGTTGACGGCGACAAAGTTTTCGAATGGGAGAACAACAGTATCGAGGCTGAGGAAACTATTGAGTTTGAACTATGGTTGGGAGAAGATGATGAATGGTATTCTTCAGACACAGAGTCTTTCACTGTTGCCGAACCAAGTTTCGTGCAGACAGGCCTATTCATCGATGATCAAGTGGTGGAAGAGGAAGAGTTTAATGTAAGTTCTGAGATAGAGAATATTGGAGGTATTGAAGGAAACTTTACAGCAGACCTAACTATTCAAGATACGGGCATTGATGTTACTGAAGAGGTTTTGATAGATTCGGGAGAGAAAGTAAATATTACTTTCACAGAGACTATAGATGAGCCCGGTAACTATGATGCTGAATCAGTGAATGAAACTGTGAACTTTGATGTTTTGAACAGTGCAGAGTTCGAAATAACAGAGCCTTCAATAAATACTACTGAAATTTTCACTGGTCAAACTGTTGAGTTATCAGCAAATGTTGAAAATATCGGGGAAGTTGCAGGAAACACTAGTTTAGTTTTCTCAGTTGGCTCTGAAGAACAAAACCAGACACTTGAACTAGAAGCAGGGGAGACAGAGAATGTCCACGAAAATATCACGGTTAATGAAGAAGGAACGTTCACGCCATCGATAAACGATTCAGAGACAGAGCAGTTAGAAGTCAATGAACCTTTCGTAAACATTACCGACACGGAAATCATCACTACAGATTCAGGCCTTATCACTGTAAACGCAACGTTGAACAATACCGATCCTGCATCCACGACAAAAGAACTGGAGTTAGAATTCAACGATACAGTTCAGAAAACGGAAAACTTTGGATTAGAAAGCGAAGAGGAGAAAAATGTTACACTGGAAAAGAACTGGAACAGGACTGAGCTAAAAACCGTAAAACTAAACGGCGAGGAAATAGGAGAGTTTCAGCTAGATCCCTTTGCAGAGTTCAAAAATTTAGAGCCTGACTCTGAGGCCTTTGATGAAGATGAAGTAGTGGAGTTTACTGTAGATGTAGAAGCAGTAGGGGAAGGAACGGTCAATGTGGACACAGCAAACAACGTATATGAAGAAAACTTGGATCCAGGCCTCAACAGCTTCGAATATGAAGAGTCTTTCAGTCCTGGGGAGTATGACTGGTTTGCAGAAGCAGAGATTCAAGAAGAAATATTCGAGTCAGATCTTCTGTTCTTTGATATCGATGAGGTAACAGATGACTCAGATGACGGAGGTTCATCAGGATCCGGTGACGGAGGCGGTTCCGGTGCGCCTTCGGCGGCTCCTGACCCTGAAATAATTTTGGAGCAAGAAGACGATAGTGTTCGTATATTAGATATATTTGAAGGGGAACACGACTTAGAATTTAATGATACTCAGCTGCCTGTTACAGGCCTAACGTTTACGGCTGAAGAGGAAGGAAATATAGAGTTTGATGCGACAGAGCTCGAACATACGGGCTCAATGGAGTCGTTGTTCGAAGTAGATACAGAACTTGAAAATAGCTTTACCTTGGAGTACAAAGTTTCCAGAGAATGGCTTAATGAAACAAACTTTGAATCCGGCGATATTTCCCTATACAGATGGGAGGAGTCATGGAACGACCAAGGATCAGAAACAACAGGAGGAGACGAAGACTATATCCATTACCGTACAGAGCTAGACAGTTTCTCCACTTTCGGAATAGGCTCTAGCCAGGCCTGTTACTCAATGGAGGAAGTAGATGCAGTAGCAGACAATTCATGTGAAACATACGGAAATATTTGTGAGGTATCTGAAGAAGCTGAAACTGTTGATAGCTGCCAAAACTGGGAGCGAGAAAACGAGGTTAGAGACAGGATCAGCCAGATTAGAGATGAAGGAGGAGATGAAGAAACTCTTGAACAAGCAGAACAAGCTGTAGAAACAGGAGACTTTGAAGAAGCAGAAAACCTTACAGAACAAGCCCAACAATCAGGCCCAGAAATCCCTAGAATAACCTCGTCCACGATACCAGTATTGCCATTGATAGCGTTGTTTGTTGGTTTAACAGGTTTAACAGCAGCAGGCTACAAACTAATACCGGTTTACAGGGAGAAAAAACTTGTTAAACGGATTAACCGGCTTACAGCAAAAGTCACAGAAAAAGGCAATAAAGGAGAAGAAGTCCAAGAACTGGCAGAAAAAGTCGGAAGAGCAAACAAGGCCTTACTAAGAGAGAACTATGGGATGGCTGAAAAACTTGTAGATCAAGCAGAAAGTTCATTGGATAAAGAATAATTTCTATAGTCAATTTCAGGTCTTGAGTCGGTTTCGGTTCCTATGTCGGGGAGGGTTTTTTGTAATGTTTTTGATTTCAGTATTAGCTACAGTATTTCAACATTGCCGGATGAGTACTCTTCAGGTAGATTGACTGTTCAGGGGGAGTTAGTGGATGTTTCTGCTCCTCCGTCTCTTCAAAGTTTTACTGCAAACTATTGACTACCGCTTCCTTCTATTTATAAAATTTGTCTTCGATTTGTTTCTTACCCGTTAAACACTAGTTGTTTCTACGGGATTCACGCCTTTCAATGCGAAAGGCCTCTGAGGTGAATTAAACACTATGCCAAAGAAAAGTAGATCTAGAAGCGGTTCACTTGCATTCAAGCCAAAAGTAAGGGCTGAAAGAATCTATCCAGACATCAGTACTTGGAAAGATTCAGATGAGCTTAAACCTTTAGGTTATGCAGGTTACAAAGTCGGAATGACTCGAGTACTAAGAGTCGACGACACAGAAGGAGCAACAAAAGGACAAGAAATAGCAACGCCAGTAACTATCATAGAGGCGCCTCCACTAAGAGTTTACGGAGCAAGATTTTATACTGAAGACCTCAACGATGGAAAACAGGCCTTCACAGAAATATGGACTGAATCTCCATCAAAAGAGCTTCAGAGAGCAACAGATATCCCAAAAGAAGGGAACATGGACAACCTAGACAAGGTAAAAGATAACAAAGAATATATTACAGATGTTAAGCTTCTAGTCCACACACAGCCTCAGAGGGCAGGGATTTCAAAGAAAAAGCCTGCAAACTTCGAGATGGGAATCGGAGGAGACGCAGAAGAACAGATCGAATACGCAGAAGACATGATTGGAAAAGAAATCAATTTCTCAGACGTATTTGAAGTAGGAGAATATGCAGACGCAGTAGCAGTTACAAAAGGTAAAGGAATGGAAGGACCAGTCAAAAGATACGGAATTAAGAAACTGTCTCACAAGACTCAGAAGAAACGGAGAAAGGCAGGAAACGTTGGTCCATGGCATCCAGACCAGTTAAGCTGGAGAATCCCATTACCAGGACAGCAAGGATACAACAACCGTACAGAACTCAACAAGAGAATCCTAGACTTTGACGACGACGTAGAAAGAGTTCAGAGAGAAGGAGGATTCAAGAACTACGGAGAAGTCCAAAGCGAATACATACTAATCAAAGGATCAGTTCCAGGCCCAGCTAAAAGGCTAGTGCGCTTGAGAACTGCACTGAGAAAAGACGAAAACCTAGGAGAACCAAACATTACACACATCAACAAGTGATCAAAAAATGAGCGAACTACCAGATCAGTTCAATGAGAGAGTAAGGCCTGATATTGTTAAGAGAGCCGCACTGTCAATCAAATCGAAGAACCGGCAGAGTTACGGCGCAGACGAAGACGCAGGTCTCAAACACGTCACACGCTGGAGACAAAGAAGAAGAATGTACCGTTCCAGCAAAGGAAAAGGACGTGCAAGAACTCCTAGAAAAATCCAAGTCGCAAGAGGAATGCAGTTATTCGGAGACGGAGCAAAAGCACCGAACACAAGAGGTGGACACAGAGCCCACGCACCAACATCCGAGAAAGACTTTGGAGAAGACATAAACGATAAAGAAAGAAGAAAAGGAATCCGTTCAGCAATGGCAGCCTCAACAGATACAGAACTAGTCAGCGAACACCACGATTACGATGGAGAACTTCCATTAATCGAAGAAGGCCTAGAAGAAATCGAGAAAACTTCCGACCTAAAGGAAGCTCTAGAAGACTTAGGCCTAGAAGACGAACTGGAAAGATGCAGCCAGAAAAAGGTTAGAGCCGGTAAAGGAACAGGAAGAAACAGGAAATACAAGAGAAAGAGAGGCCCGCTACTAGTTGTCGCAGAAGACAACGGGATTCAGCAGGCAGCAGGCAACCTGGCAGGAGTCGACGTATCAAGAGTCGAGAACCTGAACGCAGAAGATCTTTCAATGGGCGCAAGGCCTGGAAGATTAGTTGTCTGGAGTCAAAAATCATTAGATAGACTAGAAGATGAAGAACTTTTCAGGTGAATAAAAAATGGAAGAAAATCGTGCATGGGAAGTAATAGAACATCCGCACATGACAGAGCAGGCCATGGATATGGTCGATAGAGAGAACAAGTTAGTTATGATCGTAGACTTAGAAGCTGATAAGAATCAGGTTAAGGATGCGATGGAGACTTTGTTCGGTGTGACGGTTAAAAAAGTAAACACACAGATTACTCCACAGGCGGAGAAAAAAGCATATGTAAGATTGAGCGAGGCCGACGACGCTATGGATGTCGCAACCAAGCTCGGAATGATGTGATAAAATTATGGGAAGTCCACTAAGACAGCAAAGAAGAGGAAAAGGATCTTCGAATTACAGATCCAACCGTAAAGGTAACGATACCAGTCATAGAAGACAGGAACTAGAAGGAGAAGTAGTTGACTTGGTTCATGATAGTTCTAGGAGCGCTCCTGTTGCACTTGTAGAGTTTGAAGACGGTGAAGACAGAGCTATTGTCGCACCTGAAAACCTTGCTGTAGGAGACACAATTGAATTAGGAGTTTCTGCTCCTATCGAACCTGGAAACACTTTGCCTCTAGCAGAGATTCCAGAAGGAGTACCAATTTACAATATTGAAATCCAACCGAACGACGGCGGAAAAATGGTGAAGAGCAGCGGAACATACGCATTCGTTGTAACACACGAACAAGACAATACTAGAATTAAATTGCCGAGCGGAGAGTTCAAAAGAATGAACAAAGACTGCAGGGCAACAATTGGAAAAGTCGCAGGCGGCGGAAGAAAAGACAAACCGTTTGTCAAAGCCGGCAACAAATCCAAGGCAATGCACGCCAAAGGCCTACCATATCCAAAGGTCTCCGGCGTAGCAATGAACGCAGTAGACCACCCATTCGGTGGAAGTGCAAAACCAGGAAAGGCAAAAACCGTTTCACGCCATGCATCACCTGGCCGCAAGGTCGGAAACATTGCAGCAAAAAGAAGCGGAAAGAAAAAGGAGTAGATATACATGACTTACAAAGGATACGAGCTTGAAGAACTACAAGAAATGAACATGGAAGAACTGGCGGAAGTAATGGACGCCAGAGCTCGAAGAAAACTTAACAGAGGCCTGAGAGATCAGGAAAAACAGTTAAAGGAAAAACTAGAAGAAAAAGGACAGGCCCAGACACACCTTAGAGGGATGATCGTTCTACCATCAATGGTGGGAGCGACAGTAGAAGTATACAACGGACAGGGATTCACCCCTGTTGAACTCGAAGAAGAAATGATCGGCCACTACTTTGGAGAGTTCGCGAAAACCAGGAAAGAAGTATCTCACAGCGCACCAGGACTTGGTGCAACAAGATCTTCAAAGCACGTACCGCTCAAGTGATATAATCAATGGAAACAGAAAGCTACCAGGCCTATGCGAAGCAGGAGAACATGCCTGTCTCATGGAAAGACGTTACCGAGATAGGCCGCTTCATCAAAGGCGACGAAGTAGAAAAAGCAGAAAGAAAACTGAGAATGGTTACAGAAAAAGAACTGGCCGTACCATTCACTAAATTTAATTCTGATGTCGGACACAAATCTGGTCACTCAGATCCGGCGCGGTACCCGGTTAAAGCCGCAGAACACGTACTAGAAGTCCTTAACTCTGCAAAAGGAAACGCAGAAAACGAAGGCCTCAACGATGTACTTTATGTTCAAGAATTTATCACGAACAAAGGTACAGAGTACGCAACGCCTTCCAGAATCAGAGGACGCAAAACCAAGGCAGCACACGTAAAAATAGCAGTAGGAGAGCGATAATAATGCAAGAGAAACAGTTTATCGAAAAAGGAGCAAGAAAAGTTAAGCTCAACGAGTTCTTACAGAAAGAACTTGAAGGAGCAGGATACTCAAAATGCGATATTGAGAGGACTCCGACATCAACAAAAGTAGTAGTATACGCACAGAAGCCAGGCCTCGTAATCGGAAGAGGAGGTTCTCGAATCAGAGAGCTCACAGAGGCTATGGAAAAGGAGTTCGACTTCGAAAATCCTCAGATCGAGGTAAACGAAATCGAAGATCCTGATGGCGATGCACAAGTAGTTGCAGACGCTATCGCTGACTGGCTTGAGAAAGGAGGCCACGTCAAACGTGTAGGATATACCTACACAAGAAGAATGAAGGACGCCGGAGTTATCGGTGCAGAAATTGAAATTACTGGAAAGCTTTCCGGTAACCGTGGAAGAACTGAGAAGTTCTCATTTGGATATGTAAAGCGATGCGGTAACACCAGTAAGGCAAATGTCCAGAAGGGTTACGCATTAGCAGTTACTATTCCGGGAGCGATCGGTGTAAAAGTTAGAGTCATGAAGGAAATGCCTGAGTTCATGCACAGAGACGTGGATGTAAGTCAGGAAATTCTCCATGAATCTGAAGAATCAGAAGAAGCCGCAAGCAAGTCCGACAGAATAGAGCATATCTTGGCTGAAGCAGAGAACATGACTGCAGCCGAACTTGATAGAGCTATCGAAGAGAAGGAAGAAGAACTACTGACTGATGATATCTCAAAGGAAGAGCTAAGAGAGGCTTTTGAAGACTTTGATCAAGATGCCTACGATGAGAAACAAGAAGAATCAGAAGAAGAGGAAGAAGTTTCCGAGGAATCTGAACCTGAAGAAGATGAAGAGAATGAAATGGACGAAGAGAAGGCAGAAGTAGACGCTGAAGAATCAGAAGAATCTGAAGGCGACGAAGCAGAGTACAGTGAAATCGTTTCAGGAACTATTGGCGACGCCAAAGACGCACTTGACGATTTAGATAACCCGGACTATGAAGCTGTTCTTGAAGCAGAAAAATCAAATAAAAACCGTACAACCTTCATAGATTGGCTTGAAGGGAAAGTATAAAACAGATCAGAGGAAGTGAATTAAACAGTGGCAATATTCAAGATGGATGAGATCAGAGAAATGGATACCAGCGAACTCAAAGACCATATATCCGACATGAGCAAAGAGCTTGTCCAGGAGAGAGGTCAGATCGAAGTAGGAGGATTTTCAGACAACCCTGGTAGAATCGGAGAGATGCGTAAAACCATTGCACGTATGAAAACAGTTCTAACCGAGAGGAATAACTAAATAATAATGGCAGAGACTACTTGTCCAAAATGCGGCATGCCAGAAGACCTCTGTGTATGCGACTCAATTTCCCGTGAAGACCAGCAAATCACAGTTAAGGTCGACTCACGCAGATACAATAAAGAGATGACAGTTGTATCAGGCCTATCAGAAGAAGATGACCTAAAAGAACTAGCATCTACACTCAAGTCAAAGATGGCTTGCGGAGGAACCTCAAAAGATGGAGAAATCCAGTTACAGGGAGATCACCGCAGAAGAATAGTCGATGCACTTATCGAAGAAGGCTTCTCACGAGCTAACATCGACGTCAAATAAAAAAGAGGCCTAACACAACTTTTTCTTCAACTATTTTTATGCCCTTACAAGTTTAACATTTTGTTTTTATTTAGTTCTATACTATGTCAACTTCTCCTCCTGAAAGCTATGGCTTAGATCAAATGGATGAAGTCAGAGATATTCTAAGTAGAGGCAGATTTACCAGGAGAGGGGATGAACATTTTCTATGGAAGTTTCTAGGATTAACGTCTGAAGATAAGGTTATTAGAAGCTACACTAACTTCAAACAATCTACAGGTTACACTGGAGAAGAGGCAATTCAGCAATACTTTATGTCTGCAGGCCTCATAGCAAAAGATGAGTCTGAGCATTATAGAGATAAATTATTCGATTTTTTGAACGATGCTCTTTCAGGTGCAGAAGAAAGATATTCTAAGGAAGACTTAGAATCTGTTTATTATAATCTTGAAAAGTAAATGTGTGAAATAGTATATTTATTTTAATTTACCTATTTGAACAAATTGTAGTTATGAATCCTTATGATGATTCTCTAGAGGATTTGGAGGAGGACTGGTTTTCTGAAGCGGCTTTAATCAGGCATTATCTTGAAGAAGGAAATATTGAGCCTGCTAGGATTAGGCTTCTTAAGAAACATAAGGAGAAGGCCTCAGAAGGGGAAGGTCTGAACAGTTATAACCAAGCTAATTTGGAAACGTTGGTTGAGAAGCTCGATGGACGGCTGATGCTTTATAGAGAGGTTCAGGTTATCGCGGATGACTACGATATCGAATTCTGATCCACCCTTTTAAAGTTTACTTTCTGTTTCATAGTTACACCGTAACGGTGTGTCGCTGAGACTCGAAAAAGGGTTTCGATACTCTCAACGGCCTAAAAAGTTTGAAAACCGCTTGTAATACAGGGTTTTCTGGTTTAGGCCTAACTGTCTCGGCAAAAAGAAATTAGAGGTGAACACTTTGACCAAATACGATATTGAAACGGAATACTCATTAAGAGGATCGGAATTTGTAGGAACAGTTGTAAGTACCAAGATGCAGAAATCAGCTACTGTAAGATGGGGTTATGCAGAAGAAGTTCCTAAATACGAGAGAAAAGAGAGAAGAAACACTAAGATAACGTCTCATGTTCCAGATGAGCTGGAAGTTAATGAGGGAGACAAGGTCAGAGTTGTTGAAACACGGCCTATCTCGAAGACCAAGTCTAGTATGATTGTAGAGGTCATCGAAGAGCAGTTCGAAATAATTGAAGACGAAGAAGATGAGGAATCTGAAGAAGTAGAAGGTGAAGAACAGTGAAGCCACTAGGAGCAAACATTACAAAGACTTTAGACATCGGAGCAGAGCTTACTTGCGCTGATAACAGCGGAGCCAAAAAACTTGAGATAATCGGGGTAAAAAGCCGAAAAGGAAGAAGAAGTAGAAGAAACAGTGCAGGAATCGGCGACAAAGTAAAAGTTAAGATTCTAAGAGGAGACCAGGAAGTAAAACACCAAGTCTTCGACGCAGTAATCGTAAGACAGAACAAAGAATTTCAGAGACCTGATGGTATGAGAGTTCAGTTTGAAGATAATGCAGCTGTGCTTGTAGAAGAAGAGACAGGCCTTCCAAAAGGAAATGTTACAAGAGGTCCAATCGCAAAAGAAGTAGTCAAAAGATACGGTCCTGTAGGAAAGATCGCATCACAGGTGGTATAAAAAATGGTAGATAAAACACAGAACTGGAGCAGCAGCTGGAAATCAAGCACGAACCAGTCTAAGCAGAGAAAGTACAGGGATAATGCTCCAATGCATGTAAGAGATAAATTTATTTCAGCCAACCTAAACCAGACTCTCAGAGATGAGTTAGGAGTCAGAAGTCTTGGAATCAGGGTTGGAGACAGAGCCAAAGTCATGAGAGGAGACGACAAAGGAGTTGAAGGAATCGTCTCAAACATTGACAGACAGGAAGAAAAAATCTATATTAACAATTTAGACCGTCAGAAAATTGACGGAACAATGAAGGAGAAACCTTTCGACCCTTCAAACCTGCAGCTTCAGGCCTTGAACCTTGAAGATGATGAAAGAATTGAGAAGTACGATGTAGATGACTTCTCAGGAATTGAAGTCGAGGAAGAAGAACTTGAAGAGCTTGAAGAAGAGGATGAAGAGAACGAAATGATGCAGAAGATGCAGCAGCAGGGACAGCCAACAGACTTCGACACAGAAGATGAATCAGAAGAAGCTGAAGAATCAGCAGAAACTGAGTCAGAAACTGGGTCTGAAGCATCTGAAGAAAAATCAGTAGAAGAATCAGCAAAAGAAGAAGAGGAGAAGAATTAAATGGTACATCAGAAAAGACTATCGGCACCTAAGCACTATGCAATTGATAGAAAAGGCCTTACATACACGACAACTACAGAAGGAAGCAGAAGCCCTGAACAAGGAATCCCTGCAGTAATCTTTCTGAGAGAAGTCACAGGATACGCAGAGACCAAGAAAGAAGCCAAAGAAATAATCAGGAACGGAGTCCTGTTCAGAAACGGTGACCGTATCAGAAACATTAGAGACACAATCGGAGTAATGGACGTTATAGAAATCGAAGAAACAGAAGAAACTTTCAGAATGCTTCCAGAAGCAGAAGGTTTAGTATTCCAGGAAACAAATGATAACAGGTCCGCAGCCAAGGTAACCGGTAAAACAGTTGAAGGAGAGGAATACGTTTACCATCTTCACAACGGCGAAAACTACAGGACAGAAGACGAATACAGTACAGGAGCCACACTGGTTTTCAACGGAGACGTCGAAGCCTTCCAAATCGAAGAAGAAGGCGAAGTAGTAATCCTCGGAGGAAAACACGCAGGAAAAGTTGCAGAAGTAAAAGAACTTCACAGCAGAGGAATGAGACCTGATACTGCAACAGTAGAGACGCAGGAATCTGAGTTCGAGATTATGCAGGATAAATTATTTGCAAAAGGAGACCTAGAGGTGGTTTCAAATGAGTGATGAAATGAAGGAAATCAAGATCGGTAAAGCAGCAGTAAACATTGGAATCGGACAGGTCGGTGAAAATGTAGAGAAAGCAAAGAACCTGATCGAGAAACTTACTGGAAGAACAGCAGTAAAAACAGAATCTGGTGAGAACGCAAAGACCTTCGGAAACCGTTCAGGCCTGAAGATCGGAGCAATGACAACACTCAGAGGAGAAGAAGCAGAAGAATTCCTAGAGAAAGTAATGACAGCAGTCGAAGAAATCGATGCCTCACAGTTCGATAGTAATGGAAACTTCGGGTTCGGAGTTTCAGAGTATATTGACGTTACGGGCGTAGATTACGACGCAGACATCGGTATGATGGGATTCGAAGTAACAGTCAACCTAGAAAGGCCTGGTTACAGGGTCAAGAGAAGAGATTTCAAGCCTAGTGAAGTAGGCGAAGAACATCAGGTCAGCCGTGAAGACGCAATCAGTTATGTCGAGGAGACATTTGGAGTAGAGGTGAATCAATAATGTCTTATGAAGCAGTACTAGAACAGATTAAGCACAAGGAAGGAAAGAGAAAGAAATTTGAGAAGAACAATGCTCCAAAAGAGCGAGACTACGGAAAATCCAAGAAAGAATGCAGAAGATGCGGAAGAACAGGTAGAGGAGTTATCAGCAAGTATGGTTTGAACTTTTGCCGACAATGCTTCCGTGAAATTGCAGAAGACCTAGGGTTTGAGCAACTCAAATAGAGGAGATAAAAAATGGAACAAGATACTTTAAGCGATGCTTTAAGCGCAATCAACAACGCAGCAAGAAACGATAAGACGCATGCAACGATTGCTCCAACAAGCAGTGTAGTGAAAAATGTCCTTATCGAGCTTCAGCAGAACGGATACATCGGAGTATTCGAACTGGTAGAAGACGGTAAAGGAGGAAAATTCAAGGTTGAAGTCACAAATATTAACAAGTGCCAGCCTGTAAAACCAAACTTCTCAGTTCAGAAAGACGAGTTCGAAGACTGGGCGCAAAGATACCTACCGGCAAGGAATTTCGGAGACCTGCTGGTAACCACAAGTCATGGAATCATGACACACGAAAAAGCAAGAGACCAAGGCGTAGGAGGAAAACTCCTCGGATACGTCTACTAGGTGAATAAGAAAAATGACACAAACAGTAGAACTACCAGAAGGATTCGAAGCAAGTTTCGAAGACGGAATCCTAACAGTATCCGACGGAGACAACGAACTTGAGAAGAAGATGGACAACTCACTTGTAGATACAGAAGTAACAGGAAACGAAGTCAGCTTCACAGCAGTAAGAGACAAAAAAGATGTTCACAGTGTAGCTAGCACATACAAGGCGCATACACAAAACATGATTCAAGGCCTTCAAGAAGAATACGTCTACAAGATGAAAGGTGTTTACGCACACTTCCCGATGACAATCAAACAGCAAAACAATGAAGTAGTGATCGAGAACTTCATGGGAGAGGCACATCCTAGAAAAGTAGATATAATGGAAGGAGTAACCGTCAAAGTAGACGGTGACGATGTAGAAGTCACAGGCAGAGACAAAGAAAAAGTAAGCCAGACAGCAGCACGAATAGAGCAAATGTGCAGGAAAGGAAACAGAGATCCAAGAACGTTCCAAGACGGAGTCTACATCACAGAAACCAACGGAGGAGATCAATAATGGCTAAAAGACAGAATACTCACAAAAACAAGAGAATTAACACATCTTACAGAAGGCCTACAGGAAAACATAGCAAGCAAAGACTCAAACTGAAATCCGCGCCACAGATGCCGGAAGCAGGCCTCAGAACACCTGAAGATATTAGAGGAAAACATCCTTCAGGATTTGAAGACGTATTAGTTCACAGACCTGAGGACTTAGAAAGCCTGGATCCTGAAGAGGATGCAGCAAGGATTGGTTCTACAGTTGGTGGAAAAAAGAAAGCAGCTATAGTTGAAAAAGCTGATGAACTTGATATTAAATTACTGAACGCAGGTGAAGAATAAATGAGCGATTTAAAGAGTCAGAGAAGAATGGCAGCAGAAGTAATGGATGTCGGGGAAAACCGTGTATGGATTGACCCAGAACATACTGACAAAGTAGCAGAAGCAATTACACGTCAGGACATCAGAAACCTTGTAGAAGGAGGAACAATCGATAAGAGAAAAGTAAAAGGAACTTCTAAAGCCCGTTCAAAGAAGAACAAGAAACAAAAGAAGAAAGGCCTGCAGAAAGGTCACGGATCCCGTAAGGGCGCAAAGAACGCAAGAAAATCTTCTAAAGACACATGGAAAGAACAGATCAGAGCAATCAGAAAAAGGCTTAGAGAGATGAGAGATGAAGGAGTACTAAACTCTGACGAGTACAGAGATCTTTACAATAAGTCTAAGGGAGGATTTTTCAGAGACGTTAACCACGTTGAAAACCATGTAGAGAACAAAATGGAGTTGGAGAACTAAAAATGGCAGATAATTCAAATTTTAAAGTACCGCACAAGAGAAGAAGAAACCAAGAGACAGATTACGAGCAAAGATTAAAACTGCTTAAATCTGACTCACCGAGAGTCGTAGTAAGAACAAGCAACAAGCATACTAAAGCACACATCTCCTACTACAACAGAGACGGAGATGAAAACTCTGACTTCACATCCACAGAAGAACTAGAACAGTACGGATGGAGCCAGAACACAGGGAATCTTCCATCAGCATACCTCGCAGGATACCTACTAGGAATGAAAACCGATGAAGACAAAGCAATCCTAGACATAGGCCTAAGAGAAAGCAAGATGGGCGGCAGAATCTATGCTGCAGTAAAAGGAATGAATGACGCAGGCCTTGAAGTTCCTGCAGGAGAAGAAGCTTACCCTAAAGAATCAAGGATTAGAGGCGAGCACATCAAAGAAATTAGAGATGAAGATGTGCCTGAAAACTTTGAAGAAACAAAAGAAGAAATCGAAGGTGAATTTTAATGGCAGAACAGGAAACTGAAGAGATCTGGAAGCCCAAAACAAAGCTTGGGAAGAAGGTAGCAAACGGAGAAATCACAGACATAGTAGAAGCACTAGACTACGAAAGGCCAATTATGGAGCCGGAAATCGTAGACCAGCTAGTCGACCTAGACGAAGAAGTAATCCTGATCGGAGGAACACCAGGAAAAGGAGGAGGCAAAAGACGAACAGTCTCCAAAAGAACCGCAAGAATGCATAAGTCAGGAGCAAGATACTCAAGTAACGCAATGACAGTCCTAGGCGACAGAAACCGTGTAATTGGATTAGGAACCGGGGAATCTGAAGATACTAGAGCATCGATCGACGATGCAAACAGAGAAGCCAAGCTAAACCTGATCAAAGTACCTAAAGGCAACGGATCATGGGAAGACACAGGCGAAGACAACTCAAGCATTCCATACGCAGTAACAGGGAAATCAGGTTCAGTAACAGTAGAACTAAAACCAGCACCACGTGGAACAGGCCTAGCATGCAGCGATGAGGTCAAGAAGATCATGGAGCTTGCAGGAATCGAAAACATCTGGGTAAAAACTCGTGGCACCACGAGAACCAGAGAAAACTTAACAAGAGCAACATTTAACGCGCTTGAAAAACTTACAGAAATGGAGACAAGAGAAGAGGTAGAAACACAATGATTGCAGCAGTAAAAGTAAGAGGAAACGTAGATGTCCCTAAGCCGATCAAAGACACGATGACAAATCTAGGTCTTCATAACAGGAATCAGATCAGGCTTTATGAAGACACAGAGTCTGTCAGAGGGATGCTGAACAAGGCAAAAGATTTCATTGCATACGGAGAAGTCAGTGAAGAAACCGTTGAGAAACTTGAAGAACGATACGGTAACGCTGAAGTAGGAGAGACAATCAGTGCAAGGCCTCCAAGCAAAGGATTTAGAAATACAAGGAAGAACGTTAATCAGGGCGGAAGCCTTGGAAACCACGAAAATATTGATGAACTTATTGAGAGGATGATCTAAAATGACTAAGAGAAGATCGAAGAAGAACAAGTCTGGAAGCCATGGATATGGTTCCTCTAAGAAGAATAGAGGAGCAGGAAACCGCGGTGGAAAAGGAAACGCAGGATCAGGTAAGAAAGGCCAGTCTAAGAGACTGACAAAAGAAGGAGTTCAAAGCTTGGGAGAAGAAGGATTTAATTCTCGTCAGCCTGAACAGAACGCTATCAATCTTCGAGATATTGACCAGAGAATTGATGACATGGTAGAGGAAGGCTTGGCAACTGAAGAGGACGGAAGTTATGTACTGGATCTTGATGATCTTGGATACGATAAAGTTCTAGGTAAGGGCCGCTTGAACAAAGAGGTAGAAATCCATGCGGAAAGCTTTTCGAGTTCTGCTGAAAGAAAGATTGAGGAAGCAGACGGAGAAGCCGTCGAAAAATAAATGCTTATTTTAATGCTAGAGGTCATTAACTAATCATGGTATCTTGGTTCCAGTTAGCACAGTATTTACCGACTGTTGAGAATCCTGAAAGGGAACAGACATTAAAACAGATGCTGACTTGGACCGGAATAACGCTATTATTATACTTTTTACTTTCTGAAATACCTATTTATGCGGCTGACGCTCAACAAGTAGAGACAGCGATTCAGCAGCTACGTACTTTTCAAACACTTTTAGGTTCGGAAATTGGTACTATAATTACGTTGGGTATTGGACCTATTGTTACGGCATCTATTGTATTGCAGATGATGGTAGGATCTGAGCTTTTGAAATGGAATACTGATACAAGTGAAGGAAAGCAGAAGTTCCAGGCCGCTCAGAAGATGCTGGCATACAGCCTCACAGTAGTACAGGCAGCAGGATTCACACTTTCAGGAACCTTCGGAAACGTTGCAGGAGACCCAATACTATTCACAGTGATAACAGGTCAAATCACACTTGGAGGATGGCTGATAATCCTGATGGATGACCTAGTGCAGAAATGGGGATTCGGATCAGGAGTAGGCCTATTCATTGCAGGAGGAGTATCCAAAGGAATAATGACACAACTGTTCTCACCGTTCGCGGCAGGACAGGCAGAAACAGGAGGAGCAGGCTCAGGATTCTTCTGGCAAACAGGAGCTGCACCACAAGGACAATTATGGGAATTCCTGATGACACAAAGCGTAGAATCAGGCCTCGTAATAGTCTCAACAATAGCAGTATTCTCGGCAGTAGTATACCTTCAAGGTATGAAAGTCGAAATACCGTTAACATTTGGGAATGTTAGAGGATTTGGCCAAAAATGGCCTTTAAAATTCTTCTACACAAGCGTAATGCCTGTCATCTTCGTAGCAGCACTGATAGCAAACATTCAAATTATAGGAACAATAGCAGCAGACGACGTAAGCAACTGCAGCCCGCTTGGATGTTTCGATGAGCAAGGACAGCCCGTCTCAGGCCTTGTAGAACTGATTAACCCTCCAGCTGACTTCATAGAGAATCTATTAGTAGGTGGAGTAACAGGAGATATAGCAGTTACCACAGGAGACTTCATGCATGTATTATTCTACATAACAATCTATGTAGTAGGAGCAGCGGTCTTCTCAATATTCTGGGCAAAGACCACGGGCCAAGACAGTGACGCTGTAGCTGATCAGATCCAAAACACTGGTATGAAAGTCCCAGGATTCAGAAAAGACAAGAGAGTCATCAAGAAAGTACTTGACAGATATATTCCGCCTCTAGTTGTAGTCGCAGGAGCATCAGTAGGATTGATCGCAGCCGTAGCCGACATTTTCAGAGCTGCAGGAGGAGGAATGGGAATCCTACTGACAGTGATGATTCTGTACAGGCTGTACGAACAGCTAGCACAGAAGCACATGGAAGAACTTCACCCGGCAATGAAGGACTTCTTCCAATAAAAACAACCACGTTTCTTTTTTACTTTCACTTATCTAAATACTTGATATGATTGAGATAGGCCTACTTTTAGTCGCGATAACTTTACTTGGAGCAATTCTATATTTACAGTTGAATGATGAGGATCCGGAGATAGAAGTCGATCCTGACAAAGTAAGAGGCGCAGTAAGTGAGTCGTGGCGTGACTTAAAATTAGATAAGGAGATTGGCCAGATTGAAAACCAGGTTTCTGAAATCAAGAATCTGCACACTGATTTGGAGACTATGATGAAGAACCCAAGGGAAAGAGGCGAGTTTGGCGAGGTAAAGCTTGAGGCCTTGTTAGAAGATCATCTTCCTACTTCTATGTATGGGATTAGGGAAAGAGTGGTCGGTGGAAAGACTCCGGACGCTTACATTGAGAGTTCGCAGGGAAAGATAATAATTGACTCAAAGTTTCCATTAGATAACTTCAAACGAATCATGGATGAAAACGATAATGAGGAAAACTATGAGCGAAAGTTCAGGAATGATGTAGAAAAACAGTTGAAGGAGATAGAGAGGAAATATGTTAGGCCTGAAGAAGGAACAGCAGAGTACGCTTTTGAGTTCGTGCCTTCGGAAAGAGTATACTACTATCTTGTCAAAGAAGAGTACGAACTACTGAACAAGTATACGAAGAAAGGCGTCCAAGTTGTATCCCCATTAACATTAGGCCACAAACTTGAGCTGATTAAGTCAGACGTAAAGACCAAACAGCTGTCCGAGAAGGCGGAAGAAGTCCAAGAAAACATTCAAACAGTCGGGAACAAACTTTCAAAAATTAGAAATAACTGGGACACCTACTACAACACCCATCTAAAGAATGCATGGAACAAGGCCTCAGATATCAGCTCCGAACTAGAGGATTTAGAAGATGAGTTCGATGATATTGATAGAATGGAGAAGTAAAGAAATTTTATTCTGTCCAGTAAAGGTAGGCTAATACTATTATCAATGCTATTTGGGCAACTTTATCAACAAAATCAAGTAATGGCTCAGCCCGTAGAAAAGAATCCAAAGGAACCCTATTCAAATAATACCATATAACAATTTGGCCCGCCGTGAACGGAATTCCGGATAGATAGACAAGTTTTCTTCTATAATCTACTGCAACTAGTGTGATCCCTGTTATAAATCCGAGGGCTGCCAAGCCAAAGCTTAACCCTAGAGTATTCAATCCTATTTGAGGCGCTAAGTATAAGTGGATTGCTGTTGAAACTAAGGCGGCCGACATACCGAGATAATGAACAAAGTTCAAATCCTGAAGCTCAGGCCTGTAATCCATAAATCACTATTATTTTTCAGCTTTTTGAGTTTAAAGAAAAAAATTAAGAAATTAAACTGTTTTTTATTCCAGAAGTTCTTCTTCGAACTCAAGTTTGAGAAGAATGCTTACAGTTGTGACTGCTGCTACAACGTGTGTGAGCGAAAGCATTGCAATCTCTTCCATTCCTGCTCCTGGCTCCTCAACTGCATAGAGAACTGTTGCAAATGATGCGATCAGCACAAAGCTTGATAGCTTCAGGAATTTCTCATAAGGACTGTCCATATACTGTTTCTTCAGTTCTAATACAATCCATCCCCCAAAAGCTGCTATGGCCGTCACAGTCCCTACTGCGCCATAAGTCAAAGGCTGAAACTCAGGATTCGTACCTAATACAATCTGTGAATAAGCAACTACTGCAATATTTGCAATCACAGCTCCTACAACAGCCAGAACAGGTTTTCTATAATCCAAGTTATCGAAATCCATCAAAAATTAATGTGTATCGGAGTCATATAAAATTCTCCAGACAGAAAAACATTTCTATGAGGATAACCAAAATACAGGACGATGGAGAAAGATTCATCATACACGGAGAATCAGGCCTCTACAGCAAATTAAAAGAAGTATTTGATCAAATGGGGCTAGGGATTTCTGTGACTGAGTCTGAAGAAGCGGAGGCAAATATTCTTTACACTGAAAACAATAGAGATATCGTTCTAAGCGTTCTTGATGAAAGAACGGAGAAATAATTAGCTTCCGGTGCTGGAGTAGTTGGATAGGCCTTTTTTCCAGAATCTATAGGCTATGTAGAAGAATACTGGGCCTATGAATGGTGTGATTAGTTTCCAGGTTTCGAATCCTTCTTTTCCGAGTATGAAGGATGCTGGGAAGTAGGAGGCAAAGGCTAATGGTATCAGTGTTACTAATAGACCTTGGATTGCGAGTGCGAATATTTCTATCGGGTATTTTCTGAAGTCGCTGAGCCGGAATATGAGCCAGACTGCGTTTCTTGATGTGCCTGTCCAGAAGGCTGTGCTTGAGAATAATAGGTATATTGAGGCGGCTACTAGCATTCCGCTTACCATTGAGAATGCAGCATAAGTTATTGTAAGCAGATTTGGTGTTAGGCCTATCTGGATCCCTGCATAGAATATTAGTGCGATGTTTGCGATTACTTTAGGAAGATTGTTGTCGTGGACATCGTCGGCGTAAATTTGGAATAACGGGTTTAGAGGCCTTACTAGGAATCTGTCGAAGTCTCCTGTTATTAGGTAGTCTTCTCCAAGCCTGATTATGTTGAAGAAGAACATGTTTTGTGCGAATATTATGGTTCCTCCGAATCCTGCTAGGAAAAGCATTTCGTTGAATGTCCAGCCTTGCAGGCTTTCTATCTGTGTGAAGACTAGTGTTAGGAAGGCTAGTGATACTATTACGCTTATTAGTTGTGCTGAGGCTCCTAGTATGAAGTCTGATTTGTAGACTAGGCGGGATTTCCAGTACTGTTTGAAGTAGAGCCAGTAAATTCTGGCGTATTTTTTCAGGTCTTGAATTTTTTCTTTCATAATTTTTTATCCGCCTTGTACTGTGAGTTTTTTCTTGGCTTTTCGCCATAAGAGTTCTGAGAGTATTGCGAGTATTATGATCCACATTAATTGGACGCCGAATACTTGGATTACGCTTTCTGCAGTTCCTTGGTAAATTGAAATAGGTGCGTCAACCATGGAAGGGAATGGTGTCAAATGGAAGATTGCTCTGATGTTGTCTGGCACCAGGTAGAGCGGTATCATTGCTCCTGAGAATAGGCCTGCTATCATGGTCCGTGTCATTCTGAGGCTCCAGCCTACTTTGGTCCAGAACACTGCCATTGAGGTGGTGTAAGATAAGGCGATCGCTAAGTTTAGTGTTAGGAAAATTGAAAATAGGAACTGGAGGCCTCCAATAATTGTGGGAAGACCTACGTTCAGGAAAAGTATTCCTACAATCAATGCTGGTATCCCTCTTACTACTAGTTTGAATGAAGATTTTCCTAATTGATAGAAGTACATTTGGAATTTCAGTGAAGCAGGTTTCTTCAGTTCGTTGACAATTGTTCCTTTTCTGACTCTTTCGCCTATCCAGTCTTCAAGGTTCGCTGAAGTTGCGTTGTCGATTACTCGGGCTAGTGCGACATATGCTATTATTGTTGAGAAAGGCTGCGCCAACTCGCCTGAAGCAGCAATCGCTTTCCAGATAAAGTAGAAAAGCACCAATGAAATCATTGTAGCGCCTATCCCTGCTAAAGCATCTGAACGATACTGGAACCCTTCTCTTAGGCCTACTCGGGTGAAAGATAGATACTTTTTCAGGCCCATTTAGATTCCCTCGTTGTACACCTTTTTCACAACTTCCTCAATATCAGGCTCTTTTATCTGGAAATCCAAAACCTCGTAATCTTCCAATATAACTCTCATTAAGTCAGAAGCAGAAATAACCTCGCGGTCAAACACAACTTCAAGGCCTTCATCAGTCTCCTTTACTTCTTTAACTCCTTTAACATCTAGGTTAAATTCTTTAGGGTTCTCTACCTGCATCAAAAGCCTTCGAGAAGAGAACCTGTTAACCAATTTATCCAAAGATCCATCGTAAATCTTCTTACCTGTGTCCAAAACAACGATTCGTTCGCACAAATCTTCGATATCTCCTATGTCGTGTGTCGTCAACATTACAGTGATATTTTTCTCTTCATTCATTTTCCGGATGAAATCTCTGATTCTCTCCTTAACCGCGACATCTAGCCCTATAGTTGGCTCATCTAAGTATACAATTTTCGGGTGGTGCAGAAATGCTGCAGCTAATTCGCACCGCATTTTCTGGCCCAGTGAAAGTTTTCTAACAGGCTGGTCCCAGAACTCGCTTAACTGTAAAACTTCATCAAACTCTTCAATTCTCTCATCATAGGCATCATCAGAAACCTCATAAATCTCCTTCAATAACTTGAAGGATTCCTTAACTGGTAGATCCCACCAAAGCTGGGTCTTTTGGCCAAAAACTACTCCTATATTCATTGCGTTCTTCTTTCTATGTTTGTGAGGATTTCTACCGTCAACCTCGATCTCTCCAGAAGTAGGGTCTAATATTCCTGTCAACATCTTCACAGTGGTGGACTTTCCAGCCCCGTTTGAACCGATATAACCTATCATCTCGCCGGCCTCAATCTCAAGGTTCAAGTCTTCTACTGCGTGAACCACCTCATAATCTCTCTTAACAAAAGATTTCAGATATCCGCGGATTCCTTCTCCTTGACTGTAAATTTTGAAAGTCTTGGAGAGATTTTCTGCTTTTATCAAACTCATAAAAATAAGATGCGAGAGATAATTTTTTACAAACACTTAGGCCTTCAAAAATCAAGATCGTCACGGAAATTTTCGAAAGTTTCTGTAGAGTTCTCAATTATTTTTGCCTCCATAGAGGCTTTTAGATCTCTGTCATCAACATCTTTAACAATTTTGTCGGCAAGTATAGGCGTGTTTTCTGCCACTACTTCATAGGCCTTTAAAGCTCTTTCAGTATCTCTCCTATTTACTGCATGAGTAATCATCTCCTCTACTTTTCCAACTTCTTCTTGTTCTAGTAAATATTCTATAGCTTCTAGGCCTTCATCTTTGTCAAGGTATTCTACTTTAACAGCATATTCGTCGTCTTCCGATTCTGTATTTTGGAACTGTATAACTGAAGTCATGAAGACTTCCTCGGGTGCTCTAGAACCTAATTCTGCGAATTCTGTTCCGATAAAGCCTAGATTGTAATGGGTTTTCATGTTAAGATCATTCTGGTTTTTTGCAGGATTTTTTATAGAACCATCGTGGTATCTGTCCAGTCTTTTCTCTAGAAATATCTGAAATTCTTCTCTAAACAATTTCCAGTTATACTCTTCAGAATTATTTTGGATGGCCTCAGAAAGGTCATTAATATCTATTTCTTCACTACCAAGGCCTTGATGCCTGTAAAAATCGCCGAGTATGTTTCTTGTAGGCCTTTCAAGACCTCCTTCAGATTTGTAAAGTTCAGTGAAGTAATCTGTTAGTACTTCTATGTCCGGTTTTTTATGCTCCACTCTAAATGTTTTTGAGACAAAATATTTTAGATTTAACCTTCAACAAAGACTAACTAAGAGGGTGTAAAAAGATTCTGTTTAGAAGTAAAACTCTGTTATTAATAGTTTTAGCTAACTTTCTAGGCGCGCTTTTTGGATTTTACTATTACGGCGAACAGCTTATGTCAACTGATCCGCTCCTATGGATTTTTGTACCTGCTTCACCGATCGCCACTTTATTTTTCGCAGCATCAATCTATCTCAATATAAACGATGAAGGCCTTCCAGTTTTAGATGCTCTGTCATTTATCTCTAACTTTAAGTACGGGCTCTGGACAGTATTCTGCCTAATTTACTACTCGGATATATTTTTTACCGGTAATTCGGTAGGCCTTTACAGCTTTATGCTTGTATCTCATTTTGCGATGGCTGCTCAAGCCTTCTTACTGTTTAAATGGGGGAAAATAGGGGTTAAAGCGTTAGTCGTAGCTTTTCTATGGTATGTTTTCAACGATTTAATCGATTATACGTTTAGTACGCACACAGAGCTTTATACCGAGTATACCCTTCCAGCGGAATTAGCCGCATACTCATTAACTTTTACAGCTTTCCTTTTAGGACTGTTACTGATTCAAAAAGATAGGATTCAAAAAAGTTGCGTGAAGTTCGAAAAATTCAGAGAAGGCGATAAAATATTGTTTAATGACAGAAAGAAGCCTTTAACCGTGGATGAAATAGAAGATGGAAAGATGGCTGTGAAAGGGCCTTCAGGAGGAGAATATGAAATCTACTACGATGGGGATACCCGGCTAGTAGCAAAACCTGGAAATAGGAAATACGCGTCTTACTGCAAAAACCTTAGAAAAGTCGGAAAATGGATTAAAAAAGGAGATAAATGGGTTCATTCAAAAACTGAGGCCTCAATCAAAATCATTAGAAAAGATAACGGCTTCTGGACTCTAAAATCAGAGAAATTCCATGATGAACTAGAGAATCCTATGTACGGATTTTCAAATAAAGAAGCAGCCATTGAAGAAGGAGAGAAATTTATAGGGAAAAGGCCTGAAGGTTAAAACTCATCAATTACTTCTTTGATTCTATCTGTATTTGGCTCAATAAGGTAGGAGTTCCCTCTCTTTTTCCTCTTAATTAATCCTTGGCTGTTAAGTTCATCAAGCGCTTGACTAACTGTGGCTTTGGAATAGCCTGTGAGATCCGGTAGATTGCTTTGGATCTCTGATTCATTAACTATAGACTCTAAAATTTTGATTCTTGACTCGGGCATGTTGAGCTTCTTCAAATTTAATTTAGTAGGCCTGCGGCGACCTCTATACTTAATCTTGATAATGTAGGCAGATAGTACTGTGATTATGCTGAGTAATATTCCTATCGAAATGTAAACGGCTGGGCCGATAACTACTTCAGGGAATATTGGGTCTGCCACAGCAAAGATTTGTTATTTGATTCTTTAAAGAATGTTTAATGGAATTAAACGGCTTTCGGCTAATACTAAACGCAATTGAACGCACTGCATACTAAATTAAACGAAGGTTTAATAGCCGGCTTTAAATGGTATAAAGGCCTTATTAGAGCTTGGTGATTAACAAATGAAACTAAATCAATTAGGAAAAGCGCTTATGATTACAGCGTTAATCAGTATGGCTGCAGGAATAGCAGCCGCCCAGGATGATCTGCCTGTAGAAACACAAGATCTTGAAGAAGATGTAGAGAACCAGACAGAGCTGCCTGAAGAAGCAGCAAACGTCAGGCTGCCTGGAGACAGATTTTATGGTTTGACATCTGCTTCTGAACGAGTTGAACTCGCAGTAACACGAGCTCCTGTTATTGGAAGCTCTGATAGAGAAGCCAGAACTTTAGCAAATCACGCAGATAGGAGAATTGCTGAAGCAGAAGGCCTAGCTGCAAGAGGAGATTCTGAAGGGGCTAGTAATGCAGCAAACCAGTACTCTGAAGCGATGGAAAGAGCATCAGAGAGAGCAGAAGCTTCAGGTAATGAAGAAACTCAACAGAGAATTGCTGAAGCAACTTCAAGACATGAAGAGGCGCTTCAGAGAGTAGCCGAGCAGGTGCCGGAAGAAGCTCAGCAGGGGATTCAAACAGCTATAGAGAACAGTCAGCAAGCACGTGAAAGAGCAGGAGGCCCAGCTGATAGAGGTCCTGGCGCAGCTCCGGAGCAGGGACAACCTGAAGAAGACAGACTGGAAGAAGGTCAACCTCAAGAGCAAGGACAACAGGCAGAGCAAGATAACCAACAGCAAGGCAGTGAAACTAATCAATCTCGAGATACTGAAGGAGGAGTAGAATCGGATTCTGAAACTTCAGAATCAGAAACCAACGAGACTGAAGAATCGCAATCTCCTGAAACTCCTTAATTAAATTTCTTTCTTTTTCTTTATTTCTATTCTATTTTCGGGTTTCTTGGATAAGATTTAATATCTCTTCCGGCCTAAATTAAAGATATGGAGATTAAGGCAATTTTATTGGCTGGGTTAGCGATCTCATTTATAGTCGCAGCAGGCGCTCAAGTATCTCAAACTAATGATGCTCAGACCTCTTGCACTGTTCTTGAGGCAGAAAATGCAGAACTTTTATTTGAAGAAGGATCTGAGGCGCTAGTACAGGATATGGATGTTTCTATAGATCAAGAAGTGGCTGTAGCTGAGGATGGAGTGCTCATGCTTGTATGCGAATCAGGATTCATGGAAGTTCCTGCAGGAGAGGAAGGTGTGGTTGAAGAAGTCATGGTTCGTAATGAAAATCTTCAGACTGATCTTCCGGAAACAGAAGTCCCGATTGAAGAGGCGTTAAATGATACTGAACAAATTGAAGAGAATTTGAATCAGGTTAACGAGGTTATTGATGAAGCACTTCCGGATAGAATTGCAGATATTATTCTTGGAGATGATGTCAACTTCCAGATCGATAATACTACTATCGGAATAGAAACAAACAGTACAGGTGTTACAGATGTTCAGGAAGGAGGTTTTGAGAATCCTGACTTGCAGATTGAGATGGATGGTCAAACTATTCAGACTATTATGGAGTCAGATAATCCTAGTGAAGAATTTACTCAGGCCTATAGCGGCGAGGGAATAGATGTTGAGGCTTACTCCTTCAGGAATAGAGTGGCATTTGGAGTGGTTAATACTGGAACCCGGGTTTACGGTTTTGTTACCTCATTTTTCTGAATCCTTTATTTTTTCGCAAGGATTAAATTGAACGAACAGTAAAGAGTATTTATGGCTCTTATCAGCGCATCTAATGTTTCAAAGAAGTACTCGGATTTCCAATTGAAGGATGTTAATTTTGAAGTAAATGAGGGAGAGATTGTAGGTGTTTTAGGACCTAATGGCGCCGGTAAGTCGACTTTTATGAAGATTCTTACAGGGCAAATTGAAAGAGATTCCGGCGGCTTAGAGGTTTTAGACCTGGATCCTCAAGAAGACTCAGTTAATTTGAGGGCTAAGATCGGAGTATTACCTGAGAGGGAGGATCCGCCTAGCTTTTTGACTGGTAGAGAGTATCTTGATTTTGTCTCTGATATTAGGGAAGAGGCTATGGATTGGGGGTTTCCAGAGAGGATGAACTTGAATGATCATCTACTGGATCAGCAGACGCGGGAACTCTCAAAGGGTGAAAGGCAAAAGTTAATGGTTATACAGGCCTTCTTCCATGAACCTGAACTGGTATTTATTGATGAGCCGTTAATTAACTTGGATCCGTTAATTCAGGAAGAAGTGAAAGAAGTTTTTAGAGAGCATAAGGAAAGAGGCGGTTCAATGGTGTTGTCAACGCATTTAGTTTCTTTAGCGGAGGATTTGTGCGATCGTGTCCTGTTTTTGAAAGATGGGAAGGTTATAGAAGAAGTTATGGAACCGGAGAATTTGAAAGAGCAGTTTATCAGTTCTGAGGAGAGGTAATTTATGATTCTGAAAAGAATGCTTAAAGAGGAGTGGCGGACACAGTCTAAAATGTATAGAGGCCGTTACTTGGCTGCTTTACCAGTAATAATATTTTTAATGACGTTTTTTGGAGGACAATTGGTCGCTAATTTTTCAACTGCGCCAGTAACAGACTTAGGTCTTTTAGTCATGGCGTTTGGATTTTTTACAGGCCTGGCTGCAGGGTCTATAGGGTTTAATAGCAGTGATGCTGCAAAGAATGTTTTGGGAGAATCTAATTTCCTGATATTCAGCTCCAGAACTCTTCCGGTCAGGAAGACTTCGTTGATCGCAGGATTTTTGATCAAAGATTTGATCTTCTACATAGGGCTATACCTGTTGCCTGTGGCGGCTGCGATGCTATTGGTTTCTGCTCAGATGCTTACCTCTGTTATTTATATGGGTCTCCTATTTGTAGCCGGTCTCACCCTGAGCTTAGTCACTGCCAGTACAGCAATTCATCTTCCTTCAAAGACCTCAATTTTGGGTTACAATAATTTGCCGATCCCGTCTCTTGCCAGAAAATCGGTTCTAGACGTTTCCAGAAGCAGCGGAGGACTGCTAAAAATAATTATGTCGATGTTCATACTATTAGGCCTATACTGGTATATCGTAAACTACATTCCATTAGCGTCTTACTTGCTTTCGAATCCTCTTATGTCATTTGCAGTAGTGCTTGGAATGATGTCAGTAACAGTCTATAACTGGCTGAACACTTACGACGAACTTGAGAATTATCAATATCTCCCTGTGGATAAAAGAGAACTATTAAAATCAAAGTTTCAGGCCTTCAAGCTTATCAGCACCATAATTATAACTCTGCTTATAATTTCTTCTTACCTGCTGTATGGAGGAAATCTTATTCTTTCACTGGCAATTGCTCTTACGACAGCATATTATATTGGGGCAGTTACAATGTTCGAGTCAGGTCTAAACCCTAATGAGAGAATGATTAACGGATGGGTATTCACAAAGTTCCTGATAATTGTCAATATCTTGGTGATCCCGCTCCTAGCATTGACATCATTAAATGTCGATGCTCATGTGATTATAGGATTGTTAGTGCCTATGATGGTAATAGCGAAAATAGCCGAGAAAATAAAAATTGGATAACTCAGTAATTCAATGAGTTTTTTCCTTCAATAACATTAAACTCTATGAGTCAACAAAAACACTTACTATGCTGAAAAAAGTGCTAAGCTCCAAGATTATTCAGATTTCAACAGTCATACTGTTATCTTTCTTCATTCAGATATATGCAGCATCCCAAGGATTAATGGAGCAATACTTCATACTAGAAACTCCGTTAGAAAAATATCCATGGACAATCATTACCGCAGTATTCGCACACTCGGGTATAAATCATCTGACATCTAACATGACGGGCCTACTGCTTTTTGGAATTCCTGTAGCCTGGAAGGCCTCAACGTTCAAGTTTCACCTATTTTTCATCTCTACCGGGGCTTTAGCAGGTATTTCACAAGTTTTAACATCGTATTATCTATATCAAATAGGTTTCGGAGCAGAACCTATAGGCGTTGTCGGTGCCAGCGGAGCAGTATTCGCATTAATGGGTTATCTAATAACTTCAAATAAAGTTTCGGAAAAAACTTCGCAGTACATTCCGCTGCCAAACAAATTAAGATATCTTCTCTATTTTGGTGTCGCTACATGGATAACTTTAGCTACAGCAAGCCCACAAGCCGCACTTATTGGACACTTCACAGGCCTAATGTTAGGCTTAGTCGCAGGAAAGAAAAACCTGCTAAGGAAAAAACTAAATTAAAAAATTTAGAGTTATTGAATGAGAAAATCTATTTTTCTCTTACTGCTTGGAGGTATGAAGTTGCCGAAGCTAAGAGGAAAGTCGCTCCGATCAGCTCTAAGCTTTCCTCAATAAAATGATCGGTAAACATGAACGCTAAATCATCATAATCATTTCCGTAAAGCTCAACAAGATTTTGTTCAGATAATTCATATGCTTCTCTAAGCTCTTCTCCGCCTAATGTTGCTGTTGCTTCAAGACCGACTTCTCCTAGGTATACAACGCCGAATGAGTGGCCTGGCCCTGAAATCGTTATAGCGGTACCGTAGAAAAGGCCTCCAATAATCAAGAAGGGGAGTGTTCTTCTGTGTTCTCTAATTTTTTCACCGTATCTCAGAAATGCGTATGCAGGTACCCCAGCTAAAGTACCGAAATAAAGTGTTTCTGCTATATTGATGGATTGCCAATGAAGATCGAGTATTGTTCTAAACATGAAATGCCGGGGATTCAAAGCATCCTCAAATAACATTAGAACAGCTGTTAAACCAATTAAAGACCAAAACTTATAGTCAACAAGCTCATCTCTTTCCTCAAACAACTTTTTGAGTCTAAAAGAAGTAATTATCAGGCCTGAAAGCATAACCCATTGAGTCAATTCAATTAGGCGTCTTTCAGCAAACAAAGAGTTCCAGAAAAAAGGTATTATCCCGTTTGGAAGGCCTCTTAAACCAAAAATATTCAATACATCAACGAGTAAAACCAGTAGATAAGAGAAACCGAGCACTCCAAGCCCCAATCCTAGAACCTGGTGATAACTTGGTTCAAAGGCCTTAATTCTTTGAGTAAATTTCTCTTTATCCATAATTTATTGTTTAGTTGACAAAGGTATTCAAAGCCTTATCATACATCCAGCCTGCTAGAAGAATTTTGCCATAGGTTAGGAATCTATTCTGGCCAGTATTCCGGAGTCTGTTATAACAAAGAGACTATCGTTTATCTGCTCTACGTCTCGGATTCTCCAGCCTTCTCCATCTAATAACGGCTCGTTTTCAGTTACCTCTACAGTATCTCCGTTTCTATCTATATTGAAGCGGCCTAAATGTTGGCCTGCCAGATTACCTATGAATAGGTCTCCGTCCCAGTCACTGTCTCCTGAATAAAATGCCATTCCTGATGGTGGAAAACCTCCTGTGCCACATTCCCAGTAGTATACAGGATTAACAACTTCAGGATTATCCTGAGGGTTCTCTGCTACAGGTGTATCCGTTCCATATTCGCATCCTGTATGGGTTATAGGCCATCCATAATTTCCTCCAGACTCCAATATATTTATTTCATCTCCATCTTCTTCTCCGTGCTCACTCTGCCATATCTCGCCTGTTCTAGGGTCTACAGTCATTCCCTGACTATTTCTATGACCAAAACTGTAAATGGAGTCTACTACTTCATCATCGTCGACAAAAGGATTATCCCCAGGTATTTCACCATCACTGGTCAGTCTAAGTGTTGAACCCAGTTCATTAGATGTATCCTGAGAGAAATGTTGCGGACCAAAATCCTTGCTTCCGCGATCACCAGTAGTAAAGTAAACATTATTTTCATCATCAAAAACTATTCTAGAACCAAAATGAATATTGCTTGCGACAAAAGGCCTAGCAGTATGCAAATTTTCAAAATTTTCAATAACCTCATCTTCTACGTTTAATTCAGCTCTTCCTAGATGAGTCGCACTCTCTCCTTCACTGTTAACATCGGTATAGGTCATATAGACCAGGTTATTTTCAGAATAATCTGGATGAAGCGCAATATCGAGTAGGCCTCCCTGACCTGTATCATCTACTTCTACTGCGTTATTCAACCTCTCAATAGATCTTTCAGATGTATCTGCTAGAACTATATTCCCGGGCTTCTCTGTAATCAGTATTTTGTCTTCTCCGGGCACGGCTTCCAAGCTCCATGGTTCCTCTAAATTCTGTAAAACCTCTTCTACTTTAACATCTGGTTGCCCTCCAGAGGGTTCTTCAGTTTCATTTATCTCGGCGCCTGGTTCTGCTGAATCTCCAAAATCAAGGCAACCGCTTCCTATTATAACTAGGCCTATTAACGCAATAACAGCTGTATGAGTTCTCATGTAATTCAAATTTATCTGGAGTTTAATTAAAAACTATTATAGAATATTGATGATGTAATTCAATTTTATTTATAAAAAAGAAAAAAGAATATGTAGCTGGTTTTTTACCGGTCGAGCTGCAGTACTACTACTACCTGTCCGTGAGATCCTCCTGGATACATTGTCCATCCGCCTCCAGCTTCATCATAGCTTTGAGCATCTTCTATAGGATCTACATCTGTATCCCAGGCCTCATGAGCTTGCGGGATATATCCAACAACTTCAATGTCGTCAGCGTAGGTTCCTGATATCTCAGCTTCTCCGTATTCAACTGTTGCATCTTCAGCAAGATCATGGATTTCTATACAGTGGCTGTCCATGTATCCATCTCCCTGCGGCAGACTTTCTGTGGTGCCGAACTGATCGGCATCAAGAGGTCTGTCATAATGTTCATTCATAGGGAACTGGACATTCATTGGATTTGCGTATGGATGCCAGTCAAGTGACTCTCCTGTAGGAATATTGACTTCGGTGTCAGGTACTGATTCGCCGATTATGTGGTCTCCTTCTTCGTTAAGAAGGGTTACACATATTTTTCCTGAGCCTTCTCCTTGGTAGGATGCGTAATCTCTCTTGTACTCGTCTCTAGGGTTGTGGTAGCTGACCCAGTCGTCGCTTTCTGCCTCGTAGTAGAAGTCTCCGGGTTCTGGAGCTGCCTCTATGTAAGCTTCTTCAGATACTGTGGATTCGTCAGACTCATCTGAGTCGTCTGTTCCATCTGTTTCATCTGAGCCGTCTTCTGGAGAGGTTTCTCCATTTTCATCTTCTTCGCTCTCATCGGGCTCTTCAGGTGTTTCGTCATTGAAGAAATCGTCGTTAAACCAGTCGTCGCCGAAAAAGTCGTCTGTTTCCGGTTCGGTTTCTTGGTGATCGATACTGATTTCTTCTTCTCCTGAATCAACGGTGTTGCCATCAAGCATAATGTTGTAGAATAAGCTGTAATCTCCGTCATCTAAATCTGTGTCTACAGAATAATCTACAGGTGTTATAACTTGGGCTACAGATTGATCATCTTCAGGACTTTCTATATCAACTGATGCCTCAATCTCATCGCCATTTACGTTGATTTCCTCACTAGCAACTGAATAACCTGCTGTGTTAGCACAGTAAGTACCCTCTAAATTGAGAGAGCCTTCATCTACTCTAACTTCTGTATCGGCGTTTCCGACTTCTATTCCATTGCATGTAGTTGTTTCTTCTTCAGAATGATCGTTGTCAGATCTGTCGTCAAACCAGTTATCTCCGAAGAAATCATCGTCGTCGTCAAACCAGTTATCTCCGAAGAAGTCGTCGTCCTCAAAAGAGCTCGCAGTAGCTATACTTGATATTGCTATCAGTAAGCCTAGAAATATTGTAACTTTAATTTTCATAAATTTCACCTCCTTTGAAACTGATCGTAGATTTTGAAGCAATCATACGTAATATTAGATTTATATTTGACCTTAAAGATAATTTATACAGATAAAAAGGTTATTCTAAATATATATACAATAAAGAATACTTTTTATATTATATTTATTTTTTTAAACCTCTTATAATTTATAAAAAAGAAAATAAAGAAGAAAAAGGGGTTTTAAATGGTTAAGAAGCGAGAATTACTTCTTTTTAGGCATGGTAGGTTCTGTTGGTGCTGCAGGTTTTTCAGGTGCTGCAGGTTTTGCTGGTTTCTCTGGTTTTACTGGTTCTTTCTTGTCTTTCTTGTCTTTCTTCTCTGGTTTTACTGGTTCTTTCTTGTCTTTCTTGTCTTTCTTGTCTTTCTTCTCTGGTTTCTCTGGTTTTACTGGTTCTTTCTTGTCTTTCTTGTCTTTCTTCTCATACTTGTCGTTCATCGCCCAATCAGAATCCCAATCTGTGTCAAAATTCCAATCGTTGCCTGAATCATAACTGTTAAATCCTAAAGCCAATCCGGATAATGTCATCAATGCTGCTATTCCGATAATGTATTTTCTCATGTAGTTTCACCTTACCAAGAAATACGTTATCGGGGTTAAAAACCATAATTACGATATCCTAAACATAATAAATCAAATATTGGAGTATATAATCATGTCCTGGCCTGTAACAACTTGTTATTATATAGATTAAGCTCTTTCTTTAGTTTAAACTTTTCTATACTTCTCTAGAACGTTAGATTTACTTTCCTATAATTATTATACTATAGATACATCATTTTACAGTTTTAGAAGCATAAGCCTGGTTAAAAACCTAGAAAAACATTACTTACTATGGCAAATACTAATACCTCTATGAATGAGCATCACAATAGCGAAAGACTAGTTCTAATACTCTTAGGAGCTATTTCAGGAATATTGTCGATAGCAATATTGACAGAGTATATTCAGGCAAATGAATGGCTAGCCCCTATACTTGGAATACTGTCTATACTGCTGTTAATGAGCAGTGGCATTTTAGGCGATCAAGACCATAACTCTACTCATAAACACACTAGATAGAGATAAATATCTCGATTTTTTTCTTATTAGCTTGAATAATTTAGCCAAACTGAAATTAAAGGAATAACTATTGCAATTGACTTATTGAATAAGTCTATCGAATTTAAAAATCTCTAAATTTTCTTGATCTTCAATTGTGGCTGCAACGGGGCTGAGGCCTTTTTGATAGTCTCTAATAGTGTTAATGTTCAACGCATTTTTTCGCCACTGTGGGTTAAAGGACCCGCCATTATTTTCCATAAACCTGCCTTTAGTATGACCAACTACTTGAGGAATATCGGTATCTAAGTGATGGAATCTCTCCCAGACAACTCCTCCAGTAGATAAATTTCCTTCACTGTCCCGATTCATATCAAATAATTCCGGGTAACTTGATGAAATCTCAGTGCCGTGACCGGAGTCAGTAACAGTAAGAATTTCCTTTTGTGTTTGTCTATAAGCGCTTTCACTTTCGTTATAGGCCTCTAATAGGTTCTTACCTGCTTCCTGTAAATTATTATTAAGGCTCTCTATGTCTTCATTTTTAACCCCGGCGTGGCTGTAAATATATTTATGGCCGCGAAAAGCAGCTTGCAATCTTCCTTCTGCGGCAGACTTCAACAATTCGTGCCTTAAATCCTCATCTATGTGTTTCCAGTATAGGCCTTCTTTACTAGAGTTTTCAAAGTATTCTTCGCTCAAAAAATCTTCGGCTGAGTCTGGGAATAATGCGAAAAACTCGTGGTTGCCGATATTATAGACTGTGTTTTCCTGTCTTAGAACCCATTCCAAAGCCTCAGCATTTTTTGGTCCTCGGTCAAATAAGTCTCCATTTATCACAAGAGTATGCTTTGAATTCAAGTCTCCATCTTTCAGTAAATTTAGATCTGTCTCAGATTCTAGCTCTTTCAATATACTAATTAATGTATCAAAATATCCATGGATATCAGTAACGCAGATTATCTTCATTTCCTAACTAAAATTTATTTCTTAACTGAATTAAGTTTAATCACTAAGACAGTTTGTATTAAAGAAATGAAGTAGTTTTGGCAATTAATTCTTGATGCGCTTTACTGAAAGAATGACCGGAGCCTTCAATCTCCGAAAACTCACATCTGGATAAGGCCTCACATATTTTCCTTGAATTTTCTATACTCACTACTTGATCTCCTGTTCCATGAATAATTTTTACTTCAGAATCAATTTGTTCTAAATGGTCTTTGTCGACTGATATATCTGTAGCTGTTTCGGCATGCTTAAGCAGGGTAGATCTCCACTTTTCCACGTTAGTCTCCCCAATCCCTATAGCTGGAGCCCAGAGAACCATTTTCTCAAAAATATTATTCCTAGGATAAGTTAAAGAGAGCTGACCGCCAAAACTCTTACCTAAAACACTGATACTCTCATATCCATTACTACTCAACAACTCACAGGCCTCATCAATCAAGTCATGCAGATCCTTCAAAGTAATTTCCTCTAAATCTTCCGCGCCTTCCCAACCAGTAAGTCTCACAATACTGTAACTCTCAGATACTTCTTCCACTACTTCATCGAAAGGACTCCCGAAAGGACCGCTACTAATACCAGGAATAACTACAAGGCCTCTACTTGAATCAGGATTTTTCTCTAACTTTAATTTCTCAGTCATATTAATTTCTAGTCTATCCATTCATCTAAATCTTTTGAATTTCCACAGTTTCCATCATCGAAGTAGATTTTACCGCTTTCATGGTCTGCCAAGGCAGACCTATCTTCTAAGATTTCTATCTTATCCTCACAGTCGATCTTTACTTCGTGCAGGCCTCCAGAAACTATGCCTCTTGAACCTGTTTCACGTATCAATTGGAATACTTTTTCCAGCCACTCCATCCCTGGAGGCGATCTCTCAACGAAAAGCCTTGCCTCTCTGTTACTCATATCGCCGACCTCTACATAGCTTGCGACTCTACTCTCATCTCCACTAGTAGGCTCCGCAACTACTCTGATCAATACGAAAGGATACTCATGCGAATACTCCTCTTTACTATCCTTGTCGTAACCTGCGACTACTTCCGTTCTCATACATCCAATAATAGAGGCCTAAATTTTAGAGCTATAGGGTCTGAAAAACTCACAACTAGCTTGAGAGTGTTCAAAATTTTTACACAATAATATGTGTGAAAATAACGAACATTCAATGTCCTTTAAAGTACTTTGATGTTATTAAAAAGTGAATTGAGACCTAAGAGTGTTGAAGGTATGTGAACACTCGGAGGAGTATGGAAAAAGTTATACTGGTTTTTGGGATGTATGTGGCTTTATCCTCGTGGTCTTTAGTCTGTTTATGTTCTCTACATCGTGTGTCTGAGAGAGGTTCTCTAGACAACAGTGGCTCAAACATTTCTTGTCGCTGAAAAGTATTCTGATATGGGTAAAAGAACTAAGTTATTTCTTGTAGTAGAATATTGAGGCAAAATATACGAGTATGCTAAGAACTATTACGGCATCTAAATGAGCCAGCCAGATGTCATGTGTTATTTCATAATAGGTTGAGTAGCCGAAACCGGCAATTATGGCGGTAAAGAATCCTCTTTGCAACGCCTTCTCATGGTTGGTCTTTTCTTTGAGATCTCTTGACCGACTCCTTAGATCTCTGATAGAAACCATGGATTAAAGTGATCAGACAAAGTTTATCAAATTTTGCGAGTGTTCAGGATTTTCAAACACTCATCAATTTTCAGACCTAAAACCGAGTATTTTCAGAAAGGCCTTAGCATAAAGAAGGTATATTCAAAGTATGTGAGTTTGTGTTTCTTGGTATGTCTTTGACGCTTAGGCAAGGGTAAGCGATCCAGATCGGGTATATAATAAAGAAGGTATGTTTTCTTATTGCCTGGGTGAGTCACTCGTTCACTCGTTTCTATTATACCTTCTTTGTGTTGGCCTATTTTGAGAATATTGCCAAAAGCTGTGAGTGTTCAAGTTCTTTTCACACTCATTGGCTGGAAATTCTAGCAAAATTAATCTAATTTTTTCTGACTAGCTTGGAACTGACTGGTTCAAGACTTTCATTAAGATGATCTATTTTACTGGAAAAGTTCTTGTCAATAAATATTGCTTCAACAGCAGGTCTTTCCGAAGAAACCGGTGAAGTACAATAGTAAAATCCTTCTGCCTGAAACTCTATTTCATCTAAAGTATCTGCTAAGTACCTGTTTAGCTTTACTAGTATTTCAGCCAAATTTTCTTTCTCATTTTTAGAATAATGCAGTATTAGGCCTGTAGGCTCTCCTTCTACAGGAGAGTTATCATAAGTTTCCTGTGTTTTAGAGGCTTGATATAGGCTGTTAGCCAGATCTCTCATAGAATATTCTGAATAACTTGGAGAATCTTTTGGATAAGCTTCTATCCTTGCTAAAGCATCTCTTTGATTAATTCCTTTTCCAGAGCTGTATATGCTGGGACAACTTATTTTGACTTTAATAGTTTCTGACGCTTCTACTGCTGCTTCTAGTAGCGTTCTATATGCTATAAAGTAGTTATCGTTCTTGGATTCTAACCAGTATTCGTGGATATATTCTAATTTTTTAGCATGCTTTTTCCACTCTGTTGCGTCCATAAACGGCTGTTAAAACGTATTTTTCTTAAGTTTGTTTCCATAACCACAGAGGTTGTTCGTTTTTATTGAACTCTCTTATATTGTGTAGTCACTGACTAAAAGTTTCAAAAGACATTAAAAAGAATTGAATGTTCGTCTAATTACAACACCATTCTGTTGGATTATTTTGAACACTCTTCCACAAGTTGTGAGAATAAGCCGGCCATAATTAAGTACCAAGGCCTCCAAATAATTGGTGATGACGCAAGGTATCGAAGATCTAATTGAAGAAGCAGAAAAAGATGATGAAGGCCTAACCAATGATGTATATTTCACTGATAACAAGGTCATCAAGATTTACTCTCAGTTCCCATTAACCAGCTTCCTGCTCTCAGCAACAACTATACTATCCGGTCCTGAGTATTATTCTCGTAAGAAAAGAATGGATACAGAGAAAGAGTCTCTTAACTTCTTTGAGAAATGTGAGTTTAAAGCACCTCAGATAATTGAAGTTCAGGAAGACACTATTGTTTTCCAGAAGGTTGAAGGGGAATCTGGATTTGAATACCTTGATCAGGCCTCGGGTGAAGAAGCCGCTAGTCTCGGTGAGAGATTTAGAGATTTCTTTGATAGTATTCATTCTCAAGGTTTTGCATTAAGAGATGCCAGACTGACAAACTTCCTAATATTAGATGAGAATGTTTATTTTATAGATCATGAGTATGCTGATGCTAATTCAAATTTTGTAACAGAGTTCCTTGATAAACTTACTTTAATTTCTAGCGCTCGACAAACCAAGAATTACCGAGAATTCCGCAAAGGATTCAATCCAGGCCTTCCTGTAAGATCATTATCAATCTTCACAGCCTTAGGCCATGCAATCATGCTGGAGAGAAGCACAAACAGAGCGATCAACCTGATTAAAGGAGGGTATTGAATCGATGTTCGGGATTGAATCCTTAACTTTGGAACTTTTGGCTGGCTTAGGCCTCCCCTTCTTGGCTGTAGTATTCTTTATGGAAGGCGCACTGATTGGAAAAATGTTTCCTACAGATTTACTATTGATTGCTGCCGCAGTTGTCTATGTCACTCAGACTCAGTATTTCTACACAATCTTGGCGATAACAGTTACTGCATCGACTGCCGGACAGTTCTGGCTTTTCCAAAGATTTAGAGATAAAACTGTAGATGATCTCCATGAAAGCAGTATAATTAAACTATCTGACAAAAATATTGACAAATTATTCAAAGCCTTAGATAATAGAGGCCTTACAGCTGTAACAGTTTCCAATATGATTCCAGGCATACGAGGCCTTCTAACTATACCTGCAGCAATAGAAGGAGTAGATAAACACAAGTTTGTAACAGCTTCAGCTACAGGAACAATAGTGTTTCACGGGTTAGTAATAGGTGTAACTTCAGGGATAATAACCTCCTTAATTATGTCAACTGCTCCAGTATAACCCAAAATAAAATCTTTTCAAAAAAGAAAGAAAAGAAATTTTTTAGTTATTAAAGACCTCTTATAGGCCTAACACCTCGTCTCTTCGCTATAAGAGCTGTTATAACTGCGATTATGCCGATTGCTGCAGCAATAGTTCCGCTTGTAGAACTAAAGAACCCTCCTGTAGGTGATAACTGGGTAGCTTGTTCTCTATCCGACAAGGTATTTCTGCTTATCTCCATCTCATCTTGATCTCCTTCAACTGTCGCGACTGCACGGAAACGGTTTTCACCTTGCTCTAATGTAGGCCTGAAACATACTTCGCCCTGACCAGTTTCTGAGGAATGTTCTTCGTCATTATGATAAAAAGTGGTATCGGCATCAACCTGAGATCTTATCTCGGCACAGACTTCAATAGAGTTCCCTGCAGAAGCATCAAGCGAAGTATGCATTGATTCAATGCTCACTGTAGGAGTAACATAAACTGAGAGTTCTGTCTCCTCATTTTCCGATTTTACTGTGATTTCATTATCTCCTACTACAGAAGGCGTTATCTCTACTTCGAACTCCCCATCGCTCTCTGTAGTTGTAGAGGCCTCATCCTCTCCGTTCAACAGTATCTCAATCTCTTGGTCAGCATTACTGCTGCCAGTAAGGGTTCCAGAAACTATGGTTGATTCTCCAATTTGAATGGTATCTGGATTTACATTTGCCTCTATCTCTACATCGTCAGTCACTATGTGGTATGTGCGGGTTGAACTGCCTCTACTCGATGAAGATCTACTTTCTTCTTCTGAACTCTCTTCATCGTCGCCACTGTCTTCTTCTGAGCTGTCATCTTCGCTTTCAGAGTCTTCATCTGTACTGTCATCTGACTCTTCTGAATCTGAGTCGCTATCGTCAGAATCTTGTTCATCGCTAGTTTCTTCATCTGATTCTGTCGAATCTGTTGAATCCTCGTTTTCTGTTTCATCCTCGTTGTTTTCTGAGTCTCCTCCATCAAATTCTGTCTCTTCTTCGTTGTTTTCTGAGTCTTCACCATCAAAATTAGTTTCTTCCTCGTTGTTTTCTGAGTCTCCTCCATCGAACTCTGTCTCTTCATCATTATTCTGGGAATCGCCACCATCAAAATCATCATCAGTGGAACTCTCTTCTTCGTTGTTTTCTGAGTCTCCTCCATCAAAATTTGATTCGCTGTCCTCACTACTTGAATCTTCTGTGCTGTTAGAATCATCATCTGAATCGCTTTCATCAGTATTTTCTTCAGTAGTATCATCTACTTCTTCCTCTGAAGTCTCTTCTTCGTTGTTTTCTGAGTCTCCTCCTTCAAAATTAGTTTCTTCCTCGGTATTGTCAGAATCATCTGAATCTTGTCCATCGCTAGTTTCCGAATCAGAACTGGAGCCATCGTTAGAGCCATCACTATCTGAATCTGAACTACTATCGTTATTCGAATCTTCTTCAGAACTAGTGCTGTCGTCGTTTGATGAATCTGAACTTCCTGATCCAGAACTGCCGCCACTTGAGCCAGAATCTGAGTCGCCATCATTGTTTCCGGCATCTCCTCCTCCGAATTGTGCTGAAGTCATCGGAATAGCTAGTATGCCAAAAAATAAGACTAGTAGAGCTGCAGCCACAAATTTTCTATTCATAATCATGCACCATTATTGGCTTTAATTCGCTTCTAGACCATCTTTTAGTAGGTCTTCCCATTCTCCTTCAAGTTCAGCTTCTCTAGTTCTCATGGTTTCAACTCTGTTAAAGAAGTAATCTTGTGTAGCTCCTAAGCCCGAGTGCTCTAATAGACCTTCCTTCAGATCGTCGTATCCTATACGTTTGAACTCTCTATGATCTTCCCAAGAACCTTCATCCTGGTTCTCATCGTAAAATACCTTTACCATACCTTCGCTCATCTCTTCAGTTAGTTCGCCTTCCAATTCTGAATAAATCTCTTCAATGGGGTGGTTTCCGTCGACTTCGTAGAACTCTCTATCAGGAAATAAGTCGCTTCTAAATCTGTAAAGAGGACTGAATGTGCTTCCGCCTTCTCCTTCTATTTCAACATTCTGGTTCCATGCGACCAGGTTTCCATTCTCCTGAATACCCATATCTACGTCAGAATACTCAAAAATTGAATCTAAAGAGTCTAGGTCTACAGTGACACCATCTTCTAATTCATACATATTTCCTTCTTCAGATACTTCATCATCTGATGAATCATCTTCAGGCGTAGGCGTGTCCACTGGTTCTTCAGTTGCAATATCTGGCGTATCTGTGTCGGGTGTGGAAATACTGCCGTTTTCACCGCTTTGGCTCCTATTTTCGGAATCATTAGCAATGTAATTACTAGTGTTATCAGCATTACCTCCTTCCCAGTATGCTGCAGCAGCAATACTGCCTAAACCTAATGCGGTCACCCCCATGCCGAGAGCCTGCCGTCGGCTTAGATAACCTAAAACTTCATCCTCTTCTTCTGTATCTAATTCTTGATTTTCTTCGTAATTGTCAGATTCTTCTAGTTCTTCATCAACCGTCCATTCTTCGTCATCATCGGGTCTTGGATTATCAGACATTTTTAATCACCTCAAATAGATTTTACTCCTGTTTCAGACTCCCAACTTTCCACTGCTGAAAGCTCAAATGAGTCTATATTTCTCGTGTTTTCTGCGATCATAGCTTCTGCTCTTTCTCCGAAATCGCTGTAGTCCCCAGCCATGTTAGATAGTGTTTCTTCTGCATACTCTATTGAATCACTCAGCATTTCTAGATCTGCATCATATCTATCCCTTACATCAGCATCAGCGTTTTTCTGAAGTCTTTTCGTCGATTCTGTTGCTTTAACCATTTCATTGTATATTTCTGAAACATTCTGAGTCTGAGTCGCTAAAATATCTGCAGTTTCATTCTTCAAGTAATCTACAGTCATTTCACCAAGCTCTGAACTTGTATCTAGTTCATCTAACTCTTGAAGATAGTCGGTCATCTGAGCCATAGCACCATATTGGTCTCTTGCTAGGCCTGCCATATCTTCCATGTATTCTTCGAAATCTTCAGCATAAGAGGATAGAGAAGAGGTCAATGCATCTCTTATTCCATCAACGCTTTTTTCCAGAGACTCAATATTATTGGAAACGCTCTCATCAATATTTTCTGCAACATTTTCATCTTCGCCGGCTTCCAAGGCCTCATGCCTTAATTTGTCTACAACTCTTTCGTCGCTTTCAAGAGCTCTTCTGGCGTTGTTTCCTTCTGTTATCCCAAGTAGGCTGGAGTAGGCCTCGCTGTTGGCTTCTTCCTCAATTTCATTTAAGCTTGAAATATCTCTATCCATGGCCTCTAGTTCAGATGAGGATTTTTGTGCGAAAGCCACCAAGCTCTCGTAATCTTCTTGAGGCGAAGGCCTATCTGAAGGTTTTTCCCATCGCCGGTTTTCTTTCAAAGGTGTATCTGTCTTTCTTCTTATTTTTTCAAGACTAATACCTAAATCATCTGTGCTCTCAACAGGTCCAGATGTTCTTTCGCGGATTTTTCTAACTTTAGATTCAAATTGTCGATTTGCTGATTGAGTTGTCATTGCGGTTCACAAGACTAAGGTTGGTGCTCCTGATAAAAACCCTTAATTACACGTAAAAGAAGTCGAAAAAATATATACATTCTTCTATACCTTTATAGATCCTATTTTCGCTTTCAATATATTTATTTTCTTGTTGAAGAAAACTTAAATTCTAATAAAAAATAGAGCTGAATATCAAACTCATTTCATTTTGTATCTGGTTCATTCTGCTTTTAATATCTGTAAATAGTTGATTATCAGCGACTCTTTGACTGAATCGCCCGGTAAAATCTTGAAGAATATCTTGTCTAGTACTATCTAGAGAGTTATCTAAATCATCTGTTATTGAAGAATTAAAGCAAGGCCTACTGCTATCGACTCCAATCAATCCATTGTTGTGTGGCATATTAACGCCTAAAATTCCTTGCTGTGAAGGAGTAATACAGTCATTCGAATCTTTAGACTCTAAACCTGATGGAGAATTAACATCGAGCGAAAACCTGATTTCTCTATCATTACTTACTAGCTTTAACTCTCTATTATTGACTTCATTAGCGTCTATAGGTATTTTAAACTCGCCATTTAGCGGGTCTTTTTCCAATATTTGTTCTTCTCCTAGGAAAACAGATATGTTTCTTTTTTCATCACCTTTGACAGTTCCTTCTATGTATGCGGTTTCATTATGATCTACTGAATTTGCTGAAAGATTTGCAGTTATATTGGACCAAGGTTGTTTGTTACTAGTACTGCTCTCAGAACTTGAAGAGCTTGAGAGGCTTGTAGAGCTTGATTCTTCGCTATAATTTTCATTTACCGGGTCGTCGGGATTTTGAGTTCCTTCATCGGTGCTATTATCTTTATCTGACTTAGTCTTAGAGTCATCAACAAGCCAGTTTATTGAAGAATGCTGCTGATTTATTGAGTGGGAGTTAGTGTAATTAATGAATTTATCTTCTTCAGATTCTGACATATTGCTTAACTCAGATACGTTATATGGTTGACTTATACTATCGTTAATTTCAATATCAGGACTCTCAAAAGAGATCTCTGGATTTTCAACCGCTCCCGTACTGTTCAATATTAAAGCTGTAAAGATACCAATTACTAGAATAAACTTGTAGTATTTCATCTTATCGCTCTGTATAACTTAATAATGGTTTAATGGTATTAAAATAATCTTATAGAGCGTTATATATTCTATAGTGCTTGTTTTAATTTTCTTTTTATTGTAAAGGAATTCTTCCGCTCTCTGAATCTTTTCTTGATTTTTGTTGTTCTTTCTCAAGAGCTTCAAATAAGTTTTCTAACTGGCTCCGGATGATTAGCACGGCAGGCAACAATATTAGGAGGTAGAGTATAGGCCTACTGCCGATAAACATAATGTAGTATCCTAGATAGGGTATCCAGAAGTTCCTTTCACCTACGATGTTGTAGCCGGGGGTCCATCCAGGATCAGGATCGGAATTTGCATCTCCTTGGGTTCGGAAATGGTTGGTGTAATTGCCTTCGCGGACCTCGGTTATTCTGTGCACAACTAAATTTTCATTCATTTCTGAGTTATTAGGCCGAAAAATCACTACATCTCCAACATCATAGCTGCTTGGATCGCTCCAGCTCTCGTATACAATTGAACCTTTAGGCATTTCTGGAGCCATGGATCCTGACTCAACTATATATGCATTCATTCCTATATACTGAGGCGCCAAATAGATAATGTATGGTGCTGCTAGCAACAGTAGTAGACTCCAAATACCTATGCTTTTCCAGTTCCGGTCTCCATTCTGTTCTTCTTGTTCTTGCGCTTTTTCTTCCATAATATATCAACGATAATTAAAAGCCGCTCTCCTCCCGTTTAGAGAGGAGAGAGGCGGTCCCAGGAAGAAAATTAATTACTTAATTGTGTTCTTCGCTGGATTCTTGCTTGTTTTTCTTTGTGTCAGATTTGTGACTCTTTTCGTCTGACTTTGATCCTTCGTCGCTATCTTTGGATTCTTGTTCTTTGTGACTCTTTTCTTCGCTACTTGAACTGTCTTCCTTGTAGCTCTTTTCCTTGTCGCTTGAAGAGGATTCTTTCTTGTCTTCTTGGTCTTTGCTGTAGTCGCTACTGTCTTTCTCACTTTCGGATGAATCTTTTTCATCGTAGTTGCTTCCAGATTCGCTTTCTGAGCTTTCCTCGTTCTTGTAGTTCTCTTCGCTAGTGTCTTTCTTAGACTGAGAATTCTCTGACTGCTTGTGGTCCTTGTAGTCTTTCTGGTAATCTACAGTGTAGGATACACTTCCAGTCTGTAAGTGGTTCTCAGAGTTCTCTGCTTCTTGCTTGTAGAACTGAGCTTCTTGCTTCTTTTCAAGGTACTTGTTTCTATATTCCTCGAACTTCTGCTTCTCTTGTGTGTAGAGGTCCTTGTACTGCTTGTAGTCCTCATTCTTCTCTTCGCTCATAGTCTTGTAATGCTTGAGTTCTGCCTGACTCTGGTCCAGTTCAGTTTCTAATTTATTGGACTTCTGTTTCTCAGAATCATACTTCTGTTTGTAATCTTCAGAGCTTTTCTTCCAGTCTTTCTTCTCTTTCTCATATTCATCTACCTTCTTCTCGAGACTGACAATTTTCTCATGCATCTCCGACTTGTCGTCGTACTGAGGATCTTCCTGATAGTCGCCTCCTGCAGCAACTGTGCTGATGCCGGCAACTGAAGCTACAAGACCTATGGCCATCAGAGAGATCAAAACTTGTTTATTCATTGATAATTCACCTCCTTTCTTTGAAACCCTGTTTCATTAGGAATTAACAGGAAACCTTTGGGGATTATCGCCCCCGTAGCATTTCCGCATACCTAGAATTAAGTTTCCACTTATATCCATATTATTTCAGCTCAGGACATTCACGAGGTCATAATCGGCCTTTAATATTCACAAGGTCACAACCGTTACATACTCATTAACCTAAATAATCCCTGGTAAAAACTGGAGATTTTTTGAAGGTTTAAAATCTGTATAATCTTTATTATTTCTGTCTTTTACACAGTTATTTCTAGTTTAATGAGTAGAGTTCAAGAGATGTAATCAGCACTAATGTTGCAACGTAATATATGCGTTTTAATGTATTAATTGGTATGAGTACGCTTGAGTATATTTATTTATGTCCATCAATTACCGGGTTCCAGATACCCAATTCTCTGTAGAAGAGATTGGTGTTTTACCTATTGATAGAGCAATAGATATACATCCTCATACAAGCTTTACAGATGGAAATTTGTCTTTAGGAGAGTCATTAGAGGAGGCCTATGAAGATAATATATATGAGAAAGGCGCGATAGAGCATGGTAATCCCCTAGATGAAGATATAGATCACTCTACCACTTTTCTACAAGGGGAAGAAGGAGGTAATGAGTCTTACACTTCTTCAGAGATATATCCGCTGAAATTTGAAACTATAAGTGAGGTGATAGAAAGTTTACCGGGGGCTACTACGCTTACTGATGCAGATCATGAAAAGTTAAGAGAAGATATTGAGACTATGGAAGCAGTAGTGCGGGAAAAACCTGATTTAATGGAGTTAATGGATTACAATTTGAATTATTCGATGGTTGTGCCTCATGGAGTTGAACTGGATTACAATCCTGCAATTGAGATGTCAGATGATAGATCAGGTGAGGCTGTAGAAAGCTATGAAGAAGGCCTAATAGATTTTCTTAAAGAAGCAGAATCGTCTAATGTTGGATATAACTATGTGCTTTTGAGCTCGCATTATGTAAATACTCCTTTTAGGCCTAGATATGTGAAGAAAGATGAGCTTTTCCAGAAAATGAATTATGACGAAATTGAAGATGTGCTTGATCAGTATAGAAGCAAAGAGATATCAAAAATCGAGTCTATGGCCTCGAAACTTGGTGAAATGACAATACCTGCTATGTCAGAAGAACTTATGGATGAAGGAGAGGTAAAACAGATTAAAGAACATGTTTATGATCAAAGCAGTATAATAGAGAGCTTAACGGACGAGGAGATAAGCTATGATAGGTTAATTGAAGCGATTGATCAAGATGTTCAGTCTGAGAGGCCAGGCGTTTTTGTTGTCGGTGCGCATCCAACTCTTATTGAAAGAAATGAGGAATTCATGGATTACTTCCGTAGAGAACAAATCCGTTCAGATCTAGACGACAGATTGTACAATGATATAGAAATTCAGGATGTAGATAATTTTGTTCCAGACTCTGCAGTTGAAGACTTCTATCCGAGTGAAACTCTTGAGGATTTCTACAGGCCTATGGTCCGGGCTGCGGAAGATGAGGAAAATTTCATATTTGAGGTGAATGGTAAAGGTGTTGAGAGACAGCATCCTTCTATTTTCTGGCAGATGTTAGATGAGAAAACATTTGGATCAGATTCTCATAGACTAGGAGAACAACCAAGCAGAAGCAGAGAATTTGAGAAACAGAGACTTCCTGGAGAAACCGTTTTCCTTTCTGATAAATGGTTATCAATGCTAGAATCCGATTCTGATAAGAAACCTGTCCAAGAAGACCATAGGGCTGAAACTGAGAATGACGGCAGGAAAATTATTCAGAATATTGGGGTATAGAATAAGAATTCTTTAGCCGGTGGAAGTAAAGTTAGAGCTTGTTATCGCTGAGTTTAGATCCTGCTCCGCTTAAAAGAACATCGCCATCAATATTCCCTTCTTTCATGTCTTCTTCAAATAGCTCCAGCATTTCTATGAATAAGTCGCTGTATCTCTCTCCTTTTTCCGTCAAGGTAAGAATTTTCTTTCTGCCCTGTTTCTCGCTTTGCAGTAGGCCTTCATCTTCCATCTGAGATATTATTTTGACGGCGTGAGCATAAGTAGTGTCTATCTTCCGCGAAATAATGCTGCCATAGATTTCTTCTCGTGATTTTCTGATTGTTACAAGCGTCATTACTGGCTTCTCATTTAGGAATATCTCTTTCATTTTTGGTTCATCCTTCATTGGTCTACTTGCCTCATAAGTTGAGTGGCGTTCTCATCTGTGATTTCGGTTGTCTCATCTTTTTTCTCAAGTGCGGTCCCAAGTGAAACAGCGAATACTTTGTTTGCCCCATGCTTTTTGAGACATTCTGTTCCGTGCAGCATAGATAATCCGCTTAATGCAAGGTTATCAACAAGTATAATGTTTTTACCTTCTACATCTGCTGTAATATCTATTGATCCTTCAAGATTGACGGCTTTCATCTTTTCTTTATCCATCACGTGATTCTCTCGGATTGTTTCAGTTCTCTCTAGTACCTGGCGCATAGGGATATTGTTATCTGCTGACACATCCATCATAAGATCTCTTAGATTGGGATTAACTACTTCTTTTGCATGAGTTGGATATAATGTAATCAAATCCCACTCGGTATCGTCATCTGAAAAGAGAGTCTCTAACATGTTGTTGAGGCCTTCCCTAAACTCTGCTTCTATTTCATCGTCTCCGTAACTGTAGAACCAGACTTGTTTACGCGAGAAATCATCTTCTCCGTGAGAGTTTTGATCGTAATAATCTAATGCTGCCAGCGGGATTTTATGCTGAAAGTACTTCGATTCTAACATTCTAAATTTTGTCATTTGGAATCACAATTTTGTTGTTTCTTTACAAGTTATTTAACTAAATGTTTAGTTAACGACAACTATCTGTTATTATTCATCTAATAATCGTTTAGACAATTTAGTAAAGGTATTATCTAGGCTTAACTCTATTTGTCTGAGTTTCAGATTTTTTGGGATTCTGTAGTATAACCGTCCTTTACTGCTGTCACAAATTTAGGTTTTTCTAGGAATAAAATATTATCTGCGAGCTCAGCGATGTTGCTGTGCGCATGCTGGGATACAAATGGGGTTGCAATAGTTATATTATCTGCTCCTTTTTTTAAACATGCGCCAATTGAAGCTGAAACTTGCATTCCGGATGCAACACCATCAGTTACTATTAAAATATTTTTAGACTTAATATCTGTTTTATCAGCTATTTCTTTTAGTTCTACTTTCTCTTTAAGATATTCTCTAGTATCTGAAGCTAGTTCTTCAATATAAATCCGGTCTATCATGAATTGATCTACCATTGCATCATCTAACCAAAGAGTTCCATCGTAATTGACTGCTCCAAAGGCTAACTCTGAATTGCCGGGTATGCGTAACTTCAAAGAAATGAAACGCTTTAAAGGCAGGTCTAGCTCACTTGAAACTCTCTCAGCAGTATTAAGCCCTGAGAAAGTTACAGCAATAACTGTGTCGAATTGTTCGCTTTTGTTGGAATTTTCCAGCTTGACAGATAATTTTTCTGCAGCGGAATTTCTGTCTTTGAACATATAACTTAACTATCGAACATGACTTAAACCTAACTTTACAGTTCTATAATTACATTTCAGTGATTTGGTGCTCTAATAATACTTTGAATGTTCTTGTATTCTCGACTATAGTTTAGCTTTAATAATAAGATATTCAATTAATCAATATTAAAGTCAAATAGTCTCTGCTCATAAAAAACTCTTCAATAATGCCTTTGAAAAATTTTATTAATCTTGTTTATGAGCTTTATACTAGCTTGTATATATTTTGGTGTAATTATATCTTAATTAAGTGGCTGTCTATTACTGTTTTAATGATTAAAGAGTTGAAAATGCTTAAGATCTATTCTAGAACAACCTTGCTAAAATCTATATCATCAAAAAGAGGCGATGTAGCTATGAACGCTAACTCTAAAAACTTTGAAGTTGAGTTAATGGCGCAGGAACAAACTGCCAAAAAAGTTCCAATTCCGGCAGAACTTGAAACTGCAAAAATGCTTTAGTAAAAGTATTTCCATATTTTAATTTCCTTTATTGGAGCTTTCTGATACTTCGGTATCATCTATATTAAAGGAGCTATAATCCATAAGTAATCTGCTAACCCTAATAAAGTTATGGCAGCGGCTTGGTAAAGATATTTTTCTAGGCTCTCAATTGAATAATTTTTTCGTGTGCTTTGGTCTGGAAATCTATTTTGTTTTCTCCTTTTTCCGATTTTGTAGGCTTCATTCCTATGTAGTCACGTTCTCTGAATTTTTGCTCATCTAGATTAAATAATAATTCTCCGACAGTCTTACTATGATATTGGTGTGGCTCTAACTTATTGCTCCCGCAGTTAGGGCAGAAACGCTCTTCAAAAAGAGGAAACTTGCCTGATGTCTTCTCTCCAAACAAATACTGGTCTGTGTTAGTCTTACTCAAGAATTTTCTGGTAAAATAGGTTAAAGTATCCTTTTTGGTTAGGCCTCGAAATCAGTTAGGAAAAAGAAGAGTTAAATGGTTATTATGCGCTTCTTGCCAGAATCTCTACTTCATATCCTTCGGGATCCTTCACGAAAGCGTAGTTGCCAGGACATTCTTCTGGAGGTCTGTAATCTTCTCCGCCGGCTTCAACAGCTTTTTCATAGGCCTCATCTAGAGATTGGTCTTCATCAGTGTGGATCGCGATGTGGCCGAATCCTTCACCTTTCTCATATTCTTCATCCTTTCCATGGTTGTAGGTTAATTCTAGTTCTGCAGTCTGTCCAGGATGTCTTAGAAAGTAGAGTGTAAAGGTCTCCATCTCCTTCTTTTCTCGTAGTTTAAATCCGAAGGCTTCTTTGTAGAATTCAATCATTTCTTCCGGTGATCCGGTTCTTAGCATTGTGTGAGCGAGTTTCATAATGGGGTATGGGGTATGGAGGTTTTTCAGGATTTCTGTGGTAAGATGTTCACGGATTCTGTGTG